>Ga0065721_10048720_pt1 | contig 111258 bp, 104 predicted proteins | sample Mesricmetagenome_FD_59108 | JGI IMG/M metagenome (GOLD analysis project Ga0065721, IMG submission 59108) | Mesophilic microbial community from rice straw/compost enrichment Sample: eDNA_1 v2 (version 2) | ecosystem: Engineered > Solid waste > Grass > Composting > Bioreactor | place: USA...
TTATTTCTAACGGGGCAGTTTTGCTCGTTGTTCAGTTTTCAAAGAACAATTTTTTCAACAACGCTGCATATCTTATCACGTTATCGAATTCAGTGTCAAGCTTTATTTTTCATCGATTTCAATTTCTATCAATCGATGTTAAGCTTTTCGTCCCAACCGCTTGTTTCTCTCGGCCGGAATTAGAATATACCATGATAGTATCTATGAATGCAACAGGTAATAATTTACTGTTAGATTTTTGCTCAAGCCTTATCGTTTATCCTCTACCAAAGCTATTACTCGAATACACTTCCAATCCATTCAAAATTCACCGCTTTTGCTTCTAATGGGTTAAGGCTCTTAAATTCCCCTACCAGTTCATATTTTACGATATCTCCGATCTTCAAATCTTGTATTTCCTCACTGTGTTCCACAACGACCCACATCCCCTCCGGGTAAGCCATTCCCATAATTTCATCTGTGTTTTTCTCACGAAGTACACTGGCCTCAACGTTTCTGACAATTGCAATCCGGTTCGACTCGATTCCAATAATTACACCTTGCTGATAGTCCCAAGCTGTCTTCGGACCCTCCCAGCCCACAATTTTACCAACAATATCTGAGCTTACGATCGGACCTGCCGTTTGGCTGTCGTGAAAACTTCGTTGCCAATAATCACCGAGTACAAAATATTCACCTTCTCCTAATAACACAGGATGTTCCAAGGAGGTAGGTTCCTTCTCATATCTAGTCACTCCACGAAATTCACTTCCGTAAAACGCATCGAGCTTTTTTTTATCGATATAAATATGCCCAGCCTTCAAATTCACTTCTTCCTCTGGCAACCCAATAATTCTTCCATAATCGAGAGGAAATTTCATATCATCGGTCTTGAATATAACGATATCTCCCCGGGCGATCATATGCTTCTGATAATACGACTTATTTAAAAAAACAATATTGTCCATTGCAATAGGATTATAGGTTGAATAACTGAGCATGGAGTCAGAATTAACTTTTAGCTTCTCCACTGTAGAGGGCGGATTACGAAGTACGTCAAGCTTCTCCTTGGTCACGGTATCTTTAATCGTGTTGGTTTGACAGCCGCTAGATATTAGCAAGAAAAGTAATAATACCAAATGCAACGATTGCTTCACCACGATTACCTCATTTCCGTTCGTACATTTACCATGCCAATCAGCCAATTCATGCTGTCATTATCAGCGTAACTGCTATTGCAAGGTACTTGGTATGCTAAAGCTCTTGTTTCCTTGATTCTCGCAGTGTTCGAGGCTGTATATATAAAAGCCTTGTTTCTCTGACTTGCTTATCCCCGGCATTTATACGTTTCTACTTTTCCACCAGCACTCATACCGTCTCTTGTGTTATCGATTGTCCATGTGATTTCTCTTCCGTTTGAATGTACGTCATGAATCCAGTAGCCCCCATCGACAACGGGAGGGATTAGCATAAGATAGTCCCCTTTTCCATTGCTGTGACGCTGCACCAATTCATCCAATCTCTTAATGTCCCTCTTATCGAAACGATATAAAATTGTGTCTCGACTATCCGAAGAATTATTATGCTGAAAAGTAATACTTAGAACGGTTACCAACACAACAATAATCCCAACCAGAACTCCGATAGTAAGCCTACTTCTCATCTAGCATATCCCCTTACAACTATACTTCATTGTAATCGACGGTCTTGTAAAGCCATAGCTGTATTTTTCAACGAATAAGTATTTCTTCACCTATTGACCTCCTCTTTGGGATATCTTAATCTTCTCTTTCATAGCAGTACCGCCTTCTACACCCAATTCGAAGGTTTGTGCTTTTCATCAGTCTTTAAACCAATTTTTTCATAAAGTAATAATGATTACTTCCCGTCGACGCTTCTTTAAACACCGCAACCTCTTCATAACCATTTTTAAGATAGAACCTTGGAGCCTGGAAGCTGAAAGTATTTAATTTGATAAAAGTGCAGCCTTTTTCTTTGGCGATGAGTTCAATTTGATTTAATAAATGCGATCCGTACCCTTGTCCTCTTAGAGATTCTTCAATCCATAGGATTTCTACCTCAATCCAATTCCAACAAAGTGTAGACAGGATTCCACCGATAACCCTGCCAGTCTCATCTTTAATCGTTAGATTGATTTCCTCATAGCGTGAGCTTAAATATTCAGGAACATGCTCAGCATTAAATTCAATTAATCTCTTTCTAACATAGGCATTTTCCTCTTCATTCCCATATGAAATATTTGGTTTACGCAATAGGGTAACCTCGCTTTCGCTCTATTTACTGCATTTTGTATCATTTTTTGTTCGGCAAACCTTGAGAAAACCCTTTCCAAACCTAGTGGAAATGTTGAAAATATTGTAATTCTACACACTGCGTGTTAAGCTAAATATGAGTTATTTTTGAATTAGGTTACTTAAATCAATTAAGGAGTGAACCAATCTGGAACCTCATGAGATCAAAGTTGGCGTTTCGAATAAAGAGGGGCAATTAGGTTTTGTCTTTACAAGAGGTGGTCTTCGCGAAGGCTCAGGAAGAAAAAGTATAGGCGTAACTAAAAAAGTATCGTTGACCCTGACCGAGGAAATTTGGGCGAAAATCGAAAAACAATGCACAGACCATGCAATGTCTCGGTCGGAAGTGATTCGCAACATTCTGGAGTCCTTTTATTCAAACTAATCTAATACGAGGTTGGGTGATGTCTTTGCTGGTTGAGATGACCAAAGAGTCCCTTATGAATGCTGTGCAGCATGTTATAAAGGCTGTTGAAGTGAATACTCCCGTTCCCATACTGGCAGGAATAAATATTCAAGCGCGTGCAGAGGGCATTACTTTTACCGCAAGCAATATGAGTATGACCATACAGTATACGATTCCGCGAGACGGGATCTCAGTGAATATTCAACGGACAGGCGAGGTCGTTGCACCCTCTCGCTATCTTTATGATGTTATTCGTAAACTGAATACGGATTGGATTGTACTGGAGCTTAAGGAGCAATTAATTCTTGCCATCATGTCAGATCATTCTCAAATACGGTTATGCGGGATGGATTCAGCTGAATTCCCCTCCGTTAACTATGGAGATCAAGGTTCTCCAAAGAATGGCCTGCAAATAAACAATAGCGTGCTTAAATCAATGATTAAGCAGGTAGCGTTAATGGCTTCAACCTCCGAGACTCGACCTGTTTTAACCGGGGTCTCCTTTACTTGCGATCAGCATACCTTGAGCTTAATTGCGACTGACGGCATTCGCCTCGCTTCCCGCACTTTACATATAGAAAATCATGCAAATGAAAAAATCCATGCTATTATTCCTGCAAAAAATCTTTATGAAGTATCAAAAATGTTAAACAATGACGATGAGACTACTGAAATTGAAGTAAGCAATAATCGAATAAAATTTATCGCCAATGGATTACATATGGAATCCGCTCTTATTGAAGGGACTTTTCCTTCCATAAATAACGTAATCCCGCAGTCCTATTTGTCTGAAATCTGGGTTGATACAGCATGTTTATTGACAGCGGTGGAATGCGTAACGGTATTGGCTAACGACAATTTGATTCTGACCGATTAAATCTATTATCCAGAACTACTGATATCGGAGATATTAAGCATGATGTTCCTTTAATGGAGATGAGCGGTGAAGAATTTGTCCTCTCTCTGAACGGAAAGTATTTTGTCGATATACTTCGTAACCTTGATTGTGCGAGTGTCAGAATAAGATATACCGGGAAATCCAGCCCGATTGTTATACTGCCAAACGAATCACTCATGCCGGCTTTATTCCTGATTACACCAGTAAGGACACATCATTGATTACTCTTATCCTGTCAAATCGGGCTTCCATGTAATTGTTTCTCTCCGGATTTTTGCCTTATTATATAAAGATAAGGATAGCTCATTAAACCCTTACTATCATAAAATCCAAAGAAGAAAGCAGGTATTGCCAGCATGGAACCAAAATGGTTGGATTGGGCCAAGCAAATACAAGCAATTGCCCAGACCGGATTGACGTATGCAACAGATGTATATGATATTGAGCGTTACGAAGCCTTACGGCAGATGAGTATCGAGATTCTGGCTGAATATACGTCTGTCAGCCATGAGAAGATTGCCCTTGCATTCGCAAGTGACAACGGTTATACGACACCTAAGACTGATATTCGTGCAGTTGTCTTTAAGGATCATAAGATCCTATTGGTTCGTGAGAAAATGGACGGCGGATGGGCGCTGCCCGGAGGTTGGAGCGATATCGGATACTCCCCCAAGGAGGTAGCCGTTAAAGAGACGAAGGAAGAAGCCGGGTATGATACCGCAGCGATCCGCTTGCTCGCCGTGCTGGACAAGAAATTCCATAATCACCCGCCAAGCCCCTATCATGTTTATAAAATGTTTATTCTTTGCGAGATCACGGGCGGTGAAGCTGCTGCAGGTGTGGAAACGAGTGATGTCGGATTTTTCGGAATCGATGAGCTCCCCGAGCTTTCCGTCGAGCGGAATACCTTCGAGCAAGTTCAGTTGATGTTTGAGTACCTCTATGACTCGAACAAGGCAGTTACATTAGATTAACTTTAGGCAACAACCAAACACGCCGATCCTCTGGATCGGCGTGTTTTCTATTTCCTATAACTATTACAGTTGAGTAGTCTTTTTCCAGTCTGCAGCGAATTTCTCCATGCCTTGATCTGTCAGCGGGTGCTTCGAGATTTGCTCAATAACCGAGAACGGAATCGTTGCGATATGTGCACCAGCTAATGCTACGCGGGTAACATGATCCGGATGGCGGACAGATGCTGCAATAATTTGTGCATCCAGGTTATGAACGCGGAACAGCTCAGCGACCTTAGCAACCAGTTGAACACCATCTTCGGAGATATCATCCAGGCGGCCAAGGAACGGAGATACATAAGTTGCACCTGCACGCGCAGCCAGAAGCGCTTGGTTAACCGTGAAGATCAGGGTTACGTTTGTTTTTACACCTTTCTTCGTCAGGTAACGGCAGGCTTCAAGACCAGCCAATGTCATAGGCAATTTGATTGTAATGTTCTTGTCGTAGTTGTTAATCTTGATCAGTTCATCAGCTTGTGCAATCATCTCTTCTGCTGTCAAAGCATCAGGCGTTACTTCTGCAGATACAGATTCAACTTCAGGTACTTCGCGCAAAATTTCAGCAATACGGTCTTCGAACTTGACGCCTTCTTTGGCAACAAGGGAAGGATTTGTCGTAACTCCGGACAATACGCCGATTTTGTAGGCTTTCTTAATATCTTCCAGGTTTGCTGTATCGATGAATAATTTCATAATGAACAACCTCCGAATAATATTATTAGTTAAATTGTTTTGCCAGGCTTACTACGTTTTTCGTGCTAAAACCAAAGTGCTCCATTACCGCTGTACCAGGACCAGATGCGCCAAATGTATCGATAGACAACACTTTGCCTTCTTTACCGGCATAACGGTCCCAGCCAAGCGAGATACCCGCTTCAATCGTAATCCGCTTCGTAACCGAATCAGGCAACACACTTTGCTTGTACGTATCAGATTGGCGGTCAAACAGCTCACGGCTAGGCATAGCTACGACACGCACGGAAATGTTCTCTTGTTCAAGCTCTTTCTTCGCGTCAACAGCAAGCGATACCTCGGAGCCTGTACCAATCAGAATAACATCAGGCTGGCTGTTTGTTTCCGTCAGGACATAGGCGCCTTTTGCCACGTTCTCAACGTTTGCTCTTGTTTCCTCGAATATCGGCAGATTCTGTCTGCTCAGAATCAAGGCTACCGGCCCATCCTGCTGCTGTAAGGAATAAGCCCATGCACTTGCCGTCTCGTTCGCATCAGAAGGACGGATTACCGTCAATCCTGGAATGGTGCGAAGCGCAGCTAATTGCTCGATTGGTTCATGAGTTGGTCCATCTTCGCCCACCGCAATTGAATCATGGGTGAAAACATAAGTTACAGGAAGCTTCTGCAGCGCAGCGAGACGAATCGACGGACGCAGGTAGTCGCTGAAGACGAAGAACGTGCTGACGAAAGGTTTTACACCGCCGTGAAGAGCCATACCGTTGCCGGCTGCACCCATCGCATGCTCACGAACACCGAAGTAAACATTACGCGCTGCATAACCATCAACCGCAAATTTGCCTTCTCCGCGAATATCTGTCATGGTCGAATGCGACAGATCGGCGCTTCCGCCGAAGATCGAAGGATCAATCTTCACAAAATGATTAATCGCTTCACCGCTCGCCACACGAGTCGAAATGGTTTTGGAAGAATCAAAGGTAAGAATGTCAGCTGCGTTCAGCGTCAGGGAACCGTTCAATACTTGCTCGAACTCGCTTCCTTGCGAAGGATATTGTGCCTTATAGGAAGCAACCAGCTCAGTCCATGCCGCTTCTTTAGCAGCACCCTGTTGTTTCAACTCGGCAAAATGAGCTTTAACCTCTTCAGGCACAGTGAACTCTTCTTCATATTTCCAGCCATAGACAGCTTTCGTTGCAATTGCTTCTTCCTTGCCAAGCGGGTTGCCATGCACTTTGTTAGTGCCCGCAGCCTTGCTGCCGTAACCAATAATCGTACGGATCTCGATGATCGTCGGTTGGGATACGTTTTTCTTCGCTTTTGTAATAGCTTCTGTAATTGCGGCGAGATCATTACCATCCTCTACACGCAAATATTCCCATTTGGCAGATTCTGCTCTCTTACGCACATCTTCACCGAAAGACAAGTTCAAGTCACCGTCCAGTGAAATGTCGTTCGAATCATACAGCACAACTAATTTGCCAAGTTTCATGTGTCCTGCCATCGACATTGCCTCGTAAGAGATACCTTCCATCAAGCAGCCGTCTCCAACAAGCGCGTACGTATAATGGTCAACAACCGGGAAGCCTTCCTGATTGTATTTTGCAGCCAAATGCGCCTCAGCCATCGCCATACCAACAGCATTGGCAATCCCTTGACCAAGCGGCCCAGTTGTTGCGTCCACGCCGTCTGTATGACCAAACTCTGGATGGCCTGGCGTCTTGCTGTTCAGCTTGCGGAACTGCTTCAGATCTTCGATCGATACTTGGTACCCCGTCAAGTGCAGAAGGCTGTAAAGCAAGGCAGAACCATGGCCTGCGGATAAAACAAAGCGGTCGCGGTTAAACCATTTGGCATTCGCAGGATTATGGGACAACAGATTGCCCCACAGCGCGTATGCCATCGGAGCCGCCCCCATCGGCAGACCCGGATGACCGGAGTTCGCAGCGTTGATTGCATCGATCGATAAAGTACGAATCGTATCGATGGATAGTTGATCAATGTCCAATTTGGTAAGCATATTCTTCTTCCTTCCGTTTCGTTTCTTGGTCTTCCTTCGAATCAAACCACCAATGGAAGCCGTCTGCAGCCAGCAAAGCATCCGCTTCGGCCGGGCCATTAGAGCCAGCTTCATAAGAATGGAGCGGAACCAGATTTTCCTGGAATGCATCCAGAATTGGCTGCACCCAAGCCCAAGCGAGCTCTACCTCATCCCAATGCGCGAAGAAGGTAGGATTGCCAACAAGCGCATCGTAAATCAGATTCTCGTAAGCCTCCGGAATATCCTTGCTGCTCTCATGCAGCTGGATTTGAACCGGCTTCAGTTCGCCATTTTCCTTCGTATTGAGCTGCAGCATGATTCCTTCATTAGGGTTGATATCGATAAGAAGGAGATTTGGCGCTCCGCCCATATGGGAGGTCTGATTCAAAGCTTCCTTGAACTCCACAACAATGCGGGTGGATTTCTCATGCAGCCTTTTCCCGGTCCGGATATAGAACGGTACTCCACGCCAGAAATAATCATCCACTTGCAGCTTCGCCGCGATGTAAGTGTCATTCATGGAGGAAGCAGCAATGCCCGGCTCGGAGCGATACCCTTTCACCGGATTGCCCCCAATCGAACCGGATGCATATTGTCCGCGAATCACATTCGCCCGAACATCCGATTTCGATAATGGAATCAGGGCTTCCATCACTTGTTTCTTATGCTTCCTCACATCTTCGGCCGTACTGTTATGAGGAAGATGAATGGCCAGCATCATCAGCATTTGAAGCATATGATTCTGGAACATATCCCTCACTGCGCCAACATGGTCGTAATAACCCGCACGTTCTTCAACGCCAACAGTCTCGCTTGCTGTAATCTGCACATTGGCAATATATCGGTTGCTCCACAGAGCTTGAATGATCGGATTCGCACTTTCCAGAACTTCCAGGTTCTGGACCATCGGCTTGCCAAGATAATGGTCAATTCGGAATATTTCGTCTTCCGTAAATGCTTTGCTCAATTGCTCGTTCAGATCGCGGGCCGATTGCAAATCATGTCCGAATGGCTTCTCAATAACAAGCCGCTTCCAGCCGGCCGCAGAGCCAAGTCCGCTTTCCTCAATATTCGAAGCAATCGTAGTGAAATACTCTGGACCCACTGATAAATAAAAAAGACGATTAGACGGAAGATCAAGAGCTTTCTCGCGGTCCTCGATTAATTTCAGCAATTTCTTATAATCATCTGTACGGCCGATATCAAGCACCGTGTAGCGGAATTTATGAATAAAGGCTTGCATTCTTTCCGGATCTTGAATCTCGCGTCTCGAGAATTGCCGGAGCGACTGTTCTACGCTTGTCTGGAAAAACTCGTCCGTCCATTCCCTTCTTCCAAGACCAATCAGAGAAAAAGCCTCCGGAAGTTTTCCATCAACGAATAAATTGTATAATGCAGGGTAAATTTTTCTTTTGGCCAAATCGCCGGTTGCACCAAATAAAACATACGTTACGGGTTCCATGGTTTCTCTCCCTCCAACAGAACTTTTAAAGCTTCTGTTTTATTTTTCTGTAATTCCACTATAATACGATTAGAAGCTATACAAGTAATTAATATATTTAACAGGAGCTATCGACCACGTCTATGACCAATAACTATGAACTATACAAAGTGTTTTATTGGGCAGCCAAAACGGGCAGCTTGACCCAGGCAGCCAAGATGCTTTATCTTACTCAGCCAAGCGTCAGCCATGCAATCAAACAACTCGAGGAAAGCTTTGGATTAACGCTGTTTTACCGCAATTCCAAAGGGGTCGCTCTAACACAGGAAGGCACCATTCTGTATTCCTATATCGAGCAGTCTCAGATTCTGATCAACACGGCTGAGGAGAAAATGATTGCGCTTAAAAATCTCGATAACGGCGAGCTTCGAATCGGTGGAAGCGATTCCTTGTTCAAGCATTATCTTCTGCCTTATCTGGAGGATTTCATCAAGAAATATCCGGGTATCAAGCTGCACTTGAATCATGGCACAACACCTGAAGTCATCACGTTTCTGAAAGAGGGGAAAATAGATCTTGGCGTTGTGCGAATGCCAATCGTTGATCCTCAGCTTGAAGTGAAGGAAAGCATACAACTGCAGGATTGTTTTGTGGCAGGGGCTGTCTATAATGATTTGAAAAATAAAGTGCTGTCGCTAAGCACGCTGCTGCAATATCCCATTATCCTGTTCTCCCGCAACAGCCGGGCACGGATGGCCATTACGGAGATCTTCCACAGCTATGGCTATATGATCAAGCCGGAGATTGAGGTTGGCAGCGTTGACCTCTTAATCGAGTTCGCACGAAGAGGGCTTGGCATTTCGTATGTCACCCGTGAGTTTGTTACGAAAGAGCTAGCGGAAGGCTCATTGTTCGAGATTCAGCTCGACATCCCGCTTCCTCCCTCCCATATCGGAATGATGAATATGCGGAATATGCCGCTGTCCAGCGCCGCCAAACGGTTTATTGGGCAGTTCCGATAAAATTTACAAGAGGTTGTCCGAACAAAGGCTCGCCTGTCATTCTAATGACTTATACTGAGGAATTTCATAAGAAATTCTCATCGATCACCGTACGTTGGATTTTCTCCAGTAAATTCAGGTTACACGAAAGTATAGTGGGGGCTACGTTGGATTTATCCAGTAAAAGGAAAATAATTGATCCACCTTGCTCCAAATGAGCTGATTATACTGTAGACAATCCAACGTAGATCAATTTACCCGGCAAACTCCCCCGTTATGCTGTACAAAATCCAATGCGGCTCTCCTATGTTACCGAGTTCGCCTACTCCGCATCGGTTGTATCCGGTTTAAACAAAAAAAGAGAAGCCCATAGGCTCCTCCCGATTTCAATCTATACTTAAATATCTACATTCTCAACGACTACACCATCCGGCAGCACACCAAGCACCTGCTCGCGTACAATGGCATCATTCAATTCCCGCCCGAAAATAACGACCGAGCCCCGGTCATCACGCGCACGAATAAGGCGGCCAAGACCTTGTCTCAAGCGCAGCAGCATATAAGGCATATCCACATCCGCGAACGGATTGGCGGCATCACTGCGTCTCGCTTCAAAGACCGGATCGTTAGGCGGGAATGGCAGCGACCACATGATGACCTGTGACAGGGACGGTCCTGGAATATCCAGCCCCTCCCATAACGTTACCGCACCTAGCACGCTCGTCTCGTCATTCTGAAATTCAGCAATCAGGTGGCTGATCTCGGCCGAGCCCTCAAACAAGAAGCGGTAGCTGTCCGTCAAGCCAAGCTCTGCAGCTTCCTCGCGGAACCTTTCGAGCTCCTCCATAGATGAGAACAGGATCAGCGTACGACCGCCCTTTTGCTCCAGGAGCTTGGCAATAGCCTTCATCTTCTCCGTCCAGCCCAGATCGGCTTCCAGCTCACGCGGCATGTAAGCCTGCATTTGATCCTCATATTCATACGGTGAAGGTACCGAGAAGGATAACGCCTGCTCAATTCCCAGACTGTCCTTGATGTAATCAAACGTCTCCCCGACGGATAAGGTTGCAGATGAGAAAACAATTGGCATTTTCTTCGAGAAGACCTGCTCCTTCAGCACTTCCTTCACCCATCTTGGCATGATAACCAGCGTAAGGCCGTCCTTATCTTCCGAAGCCCAGCTGATTGGCTTCTCTTCCCGTTTGAACAGAGATAATGCGAATTGAATCATCTCGATATGCTCTTCCACAATTTTGAGCTGGTAATCGTCGATCGTAAACAGGCCGCTCTCAAAAACAAGCTCCTCCTCGATAGACGACAGCATATCCTGCAGACGGTTCACTTCACGGATAAGCTCGGGGCTCCAAAGCACTTCCTTCCGGCTTGATGCAGAAACCGTCTTGCTGTGGCGGGCAATTAACGTGAACAAATGATCGCTCTGCACAATTGCTTCCTCCACCGCAAGTGCCAGCGACTCCCGAATTTCATCCTGCAATAGACGCGTAATGATGCTCTCGAATACCGCATGGTTCAGCTTGTACGTTAACGCCTTCTGCGCCGCTGTCTCCAGTAGATGACCTTCGTCAAATACAACGGAGCTGTGTTCAGGCAATAACGGCAGCTGTCCCTCGCGTTTGCGCGCCTCATACGTCCATACATGCTCCATATAAAAGTCGTGGGAGCATATAATCAGATCGGCAGCCTTCCGGTAATGATCACGGGACAGAGTCTGTCCGCACCGATGCCTTCTGCTGCAGACAAGACAATCCTGGAAAACATCCCAGCCCAGCTTGGACCACTGCCGGTCATTTAATTCGGGATATTGTTTGCGGTTGCCATAAGGATGGAAGCTTTGCATCGTTTCCGGTGCATGAACAAAGGACGGCAGCCCCCGGAAAATCTCGTCGAAAGCTTCCGTATCCTCATCAAATGCCGCTCTTGCATCATCAAGCTTATTCAAGCAAATATATTGATCGGGCGATTTCCCGAGCCGTGCATCAATCGTGAAATCCAAATAACGAGCCAGCTTGGCAATATCCCCTTCCGGCTTCACAAGCTGTTCGATCAGAGACTCATCGGCGCAAGCGATAATGGCCGGTTTTCTAGTGTATCGGGCATAGCTAATGGCGTACAGCAAATAAGCAAGTGTTTTCCCCGTGCCAACACCTGCCTCGGCGAAGATCGTCTGTTTCTCGGCATAAGCTCTCTCAAGCTGAAAGGCCATATAGATCTGTTCATCACGAACCTCGAATCCTGCTTCCGGAAGCTGCTCATAAAAGACATCCGCAATCCAATCGCTCGCCTGTTGAATGAACGGAAGCTTTGGATCAAACTCAAATGGATAATGACTGCTCATGAATGTTCTTTCCTCCATACAAGCACAAACGGCTGCGTCACATACGCAGCCGCTTAGCTATTCCCCCATAGTTTAAAGCTTAAAATTCTGACTTCGGTTTGCGCGGCTTTGGCTTTGCTTTCTTTTGCAGAGCCGGCAAGTGCTTCATGCTTCGTGCCATAGGTCCCTTGCACATTGGACACAGCTGATCCCCCGCTGCCATTTCGTCCCTGATCCATGCTTTACAGTCCGGATTTTTGCATTTTAAAATTTTCGTAGGTATTAATTTCGGTTTAGTGATGTCTTCGCTTGTGGTCACTCTTTTTGCATCCCTTTCCTTAACACGTAAAAAACAAACTTCGATAAATATATCACTTTCAAGGCGCCTAAGTCAAAGGGATGAGCTGAAATAAAAAAAGAAAATTGATGCTTCTCAGGTTAAACAAAATAACCCAAATAATCCCTGTAATAGCATTATTCGCATCTCTCAATCAGACCATATTTAACCTTAATCCGGTCCAGCTTCTCAAGCATGGGTTTTGAGAGGATGAATAGAAAAATGACGGTGGCCGCAGCATGAATCAGATCGAACCAGAAGCCCGAGATATAGGTTGCCATTAAAGTCTCCTTGGAAATCGAAGGCGTGAACATCAGCATCGAGCCAATGTTGATAATCCCTCCGTAAATGACGAAGGTTGCCATTCCGCCAAATATACATAAGGAAAGTTTATTCGTCCGAAGCCAGCCTTTCCGGAACAGGAGACCTGCAATAAACCCAATGCTGCCGAAGCAGAACATTTGCCAAGGTGTCCAGGGGCCTTGGCCGAAGAAGAAATTAGAGACAAAGCCTGTTGTTGCCCCAACCAGAAAGCCGGCTTCCGGTCCAAAGCTGACGCCCGCAATGATAACAATTGCCACAACCGGCTTAAACTGCGGAAGCATGAAGAACGCCGCCCTGCCGGCAATGGCAATGGCAGACAGCACGGCAATAACAATAAGTTCGCGGGCCTGCGGCTTTCTACTCTCGAATACCATCGCAAACGGCAGCATCGTGTACAGAATAATAAGCAGGCTGATAAAATAATATTTCCGGTCATCCAGCGCGTACACGCCAAACAGAATGGTTGCCGGGATCACGACAAGAATGAGAAATGCAGATACAAGTGTCCTTCTGCCGAACCGCTTATTCGCTTTCTCTATTCGTTGTTCCTGCATAGCCCAATCACATCCTCTGCTGTTACTGCATGCCTCCAGACATGTCGCGCCATACGGTTCGCAGCCGTTGTATAGAAGCTGTTCCCGGCAAAGAAGGTCTTCGCCGAACCGCTTGTCGTAATGCTCCCGTTGAAAAACATCGCGCATACATCCCCATATTTGGCACAAAATTCGATATCATGGGACACCATAATAATGGTCACACCTTCAGCGTTCAGCTTCTTCAAATACGAAGCCAGCTTATCCTTGAAGAAGCTGTCAAGACCTTTGGTCGGCTCATCCAGGAGGAGAATACGCGGCTCCAGCAGCAGTACTTTGGCAAGCGCCGCTCTCTGCTGCTCTCCGCCGCTCAGGTCGTAAGGATGCATCCCGAGCAGCGGCTGCAGCTCCAAAAACTCGCTCACTGCCTTAAGTTTGTCCGTCCTTTCCTCCTTAGTGAACGAGGAATGCGCAAGTATTTCAAGCAAATCCTGCTCTACTGTTTTCTTCACGAACAGATGCTGAGGATTTTGCGGCAGATAGGACAGATTGCTGCTGTACAGCTCCTTGGCCCTCATCGAAGCCACATTCCTCCCGCCGATATACACCTTGCCCCGATAAGGCTGGTACAGGCCGCCGGCAAGTGATAACGCAGTCGTCTTGCCCGTGCCGTTACCGCCAACCAGGCAATAGAACTGCCCCTTAGCAACCTCAAAGGACAAATCTTTAATTATATTTGCCCCGTTCTTCTCATATTTGAACCATACATCTTTGAAACGGACCGCAGGCTCTTTAAACGGCGGAATAGAAGGAGAAAGACCGTTAGACCGCAGGCTCTCCACTTTCAGGAAAGGTCTATCTGACAAGTAACGGTCGAGCCACTGACGGCCTTCTTTCACCGTAGCCGGATAGGAGGACTCTTGCGTGACCCCGGCGTAGATCTGCATCGGCGACGGCATCGCTGTAAACATCGGATGCTGCATGCGCCATAAAACCTGCCCCGCTTTTCGCGGGTTATCATCCACCACAATCCGGCCTTGATCCATGACAATGAATCTATCCGATACAGGAAGCACCTCTTCCAGCCGATGCTCGGTCATAATAATCGTCGTACCAAGCTCCTGGTTGATTTTCCGCAATGTCTCGATAAAATCGGCTGCTGCAATCGGGTCAAGCTGAGAGGTTGGTTCGTCAAGCAAAAGTACAGTGGGATGCATCGCCATAATGGAGGCTAGATTAAGCAGCTGCTTCTGTCCGCCGGACAGCTCTGTCACAGGCTTGTGGAACCAGGTTTGTATACCGAAAAAGCTGGCCATTTCCGCGACACGCAATCGAATTGTCTGTTGATTCAGACCTAAGCTTTCAAGGCCAAACGCCAGCTCATGCCATACTTTATCGGTCACAATGCCATTATCGGGATTTTGCAGAACAAAGCCAATCTCGGATGCCTGGGAGCGCTGATCCAGCTCTTCCATCGGCCGTCCTCGGAAGTCAATCATGCCGTCCCGCTTGCCATGGGGCGACAAGATCGGTTTCAGTTGGCGAAGCAGGGTGCTCTTCCCGCTTCCCGATTTGCCCCCAATAACGATGAACTCGCCGCTTTGAATCTTCAGCTGAATGTCTTGCAAGGCCTTCTTCTCCTGAAGAGGGAATGTAAAGCTTACATCCTTGATGTGATAGATCTCCACTTGATTGCCTCCATCATATGTTGAATAACCGGCAGCATACATAAGCCCAAATAAGCTGCATAAACGAGGATACTAAACGGCGTAACCTCGGCTATTTTTATAGAAGGGAAAAACCGCATCGTATTCTCGCCATTTACTTCACCCAAGATGACCACAGCAATAAGGCAAAGCATAATCGCCATAAAACCTTTGTCCCGATTATCGAACCGGTAGAGCGAATAGCTTGTGCGGCCGGGGAGTCCATAACCTCTGGATTTCATGGAATCGGCCGTCTCGATCGCATTCTCGAGTGCCCAGGTCGTCATAATCGACAGGATGGTCAGCCCGTTCCTGGCCCGCCGAAGCAAGCTTCCTTGCGTGACATCCTTACCAATGCTTCGCTGGGCATAAGAGATCCGTTTGATCTGATTCTGGTACCTTGGCACAAATCGCAGCACCATCGATAAAATAAGCGATAACGCCGGGATAAGCCTCCCGAATAAGTAAATAAATTTATCCGATGTCATGACTGCATTGTAGCAAGAGAACCAGACGAGAACCGTTACAAACATGCCGGCGGATGAAATCCCGTATAGAATCGATTCGAGCGTAACCGGATTGCCGCTTTTCAAATAGAACAGAATCGTAACTCCGGCATGATTAAAAGCAGGGTTTAACAATGCGGCAGCAAGCAGCAGCGGCAGCATAAACAGCAATTGGAACCGCACAGCGTCCCTGCCCCTCAGCAGAATGGCGTAGACCGAGGCGCTCACAAGCGCAATAATCTGCATCACGGGATGCAAGAAGAGCATGCCGAAGAGCAGCATAGTTGTAAAATAAATAAAGTTAATGAGAGGATGATAGCCGGCAAACCCGTTTTGATTCATGATTTGTCTCCTGCTCCAACGTTATATCCGCCAACATCACGTCCAAGATCACAAGTGTATACCCATTCCACCACATCGCCGTCCTTGAGCGCGTAACGGCTGGCACCATAGTTAGGGAACCATCCGTTTACTTTATACATCCAGCCGCTAAGCTCACCGCAATCAAATTCATAAATATTATGGATCCCTTCTATATAATTGCTGTTATAGATCGGCGTCATCTCAAATTCCATATGAATCTTGTTCTTCTTCATTTCCCGCAGAAGCACGTCAAAGACAGATTCCCCTTCATAAAAAGCAACCTTTTGTGCCTTATAAATAATGCCGTCTTTCGGCAAAACTTCGAGCTTATCTTCGTTGAAGCTGTCCAAATGGTTTAGAATCGTTGCTGCAGATACCGAGAGCGTAACGGTGAGCGACTTACTTTTGTCGACCTCAACATCCTGCCACTCGACCGGCTTTGGCTTACCTGATGGGACAGGCTCGGTCTGGTATTGATCCTTCCCATCGGGTGCAGTGGCAGGAGGCTTCGAAGCTGTTGCCGGAGCAGATGCTGTTCCCTTCCCTGGACCGTCTCCATCGCCGGAAGGTTTAACCGTTGCGGATGGTGCTGCTGAAGCCTTAGGCCCGTCAGACGGTTTCGTCGTTTGATCTCCGTTACCCGTATCCGTCTCCATCGTCGATGGCTGCTCCACTGTGTCAGAAGGTGCTTGATCAGGAGATGTCATTTCATTGGCAGGCGATTCATTGGATGGTGCATCAACTGATTCGACTGACTCCGCTTGCTCCCCGGACAATGACGGCTCCGCTTCGCTTTCCGTTGCTGATGCGACTGCCGCCGGCTCCTCCGCAGATACCGGGGCTGTTGCAATAGCCGTCTCCGAGGAAGAATTTTCCGCATAATTTCCTCCCCAGAAATAAGCTAAAGCCAAGACCCCAATGATGAGCAGGGCGGAAAGCCATTTCTTTTTATTCATTCTGTTTCCCCCCTTCTTAATTAAGAAATAACGAAGCAAGGGCATACGGATGCCCTTGCTAAGGTCAAACTTATTGTACGTCTGTCATGTCATACAAACGGCTATTGCCGCTCTTGAAGCGGTCGTAGGCAGCCAAGGCATAAAAAGCCTGATCCGTCGCCATCAAATCCACTTCGCCAGGCTGTGCTCCACCGTTCCCAGCGCCGCCAGACTTCACATGATAGAAGCCGCCGCTGGGGACCGAATAGCTGAGCAGCGCATCCAGAAGCGAACGACCGTTTTTCACAAAACGTTCATCGGTTTGCGGATCAATCCCTAGAGCTGTCAAAGCAACAATAACCTGAGCTGCGCTTTCGGCATTGGCTGCGCCCCCGCTTGCATAACCGCCGTCCGTCTGTTGAGCATTAGAGAGCCACTCGAGCCCGCGGTCAACGGCAGCCTTCACTGTCGCATTGGACGAGTAGTATGGTGCGAATGCCTGAAGAACCATCCCCGTAATATCAGGGTCCGCTTCAGACGGCTTCTCGCCAAGCGCCCAGCCTCCGCCGCCAATCTCGTGGTTAAGAATAAAATCAATCAACAGCTCTTTAGTTGTCTGAGTCTTCACGCTGGCATCTGCCGGAATCGAGTAGCCTTTGCTATCAAGCGCAATCAACGCGAAGATTGGTCCATTAATCCCTTGCTTAATCACTGTTTCATAATCTGCCAATGGCTGTGTCAGATCGTAACCAGCCACATTGTGAACGTCTTTGCCAATAGCCGTCAGAGCAAGGATGACGCGGTCATATTCCGTGTACTTCACCGAGTGAAGCTTGCCTTGCTTTTCTTTCAGCGTCTGTTCGACATTCGAATAATACTTGGAGAAGTAGGAATCTGGAACAGGCATGCCCGAACGGGCCAGTCCCAGAACCGTCCATTCCCCTCCAATGCTTGCAATGACCGGGTCTGTGACAGCTTGCTGCATGAATGCAGCTGTTGTCTTCATTTGACCTTGTACTTCCAATTGCTTTGCATCAACCGGCGAAGTATTGCTGGAATCAGCTTGCTTATACTCATAGGAACGCATAGCTACAACGGCTGCCATCTCGCGAGTCACTTTGGCATGCGGATCAAACTTGCCGCCTGATCCTGTCATCAAGCCTGTCTTCACAATAGTGGCAATATCGGACTGCGCCCATACCGATGCAGCCTGCAAATCTTTCACAGCTGATTCCGGGCTTCCCGCCTTGATGCCAAGCGCCCGAACAATCGTTACAGCCATTTCTTCACGGGTAATGCTTGCATTTGGATTAAAATGCTGCTGATAGCCGTTCATATAACCAGCCTTAGCTACCGCGTTGACATACGGTGCGAACCAGTCTTTTGCGGTTACATCTGTAAAACCAGCCGTTGGCGCTGTTGTTGGCAGGCCAATAACAGCTGCGAGCATTTTCGCAAATTCCGCTCTTGTAATGGATGCTTGCGGATGGAACTTGCCCCCGCTGCCCTGTACGAATCCTTTTTCCGATGCCTGCTCAATAGCCTGCTTCGCCCAACTCGAGATCTGGGAAGCATCTGTGTACAGCTTCTCTAATCCGCTCGACGCCGATGGCGTTCCTGTTCCGCCATCTTCTTCACTGCCGCTATCTTCATCGTTGTTATTGCCGTTCTCACCAGGAGCTTCCGAGCCATCCCGATCTACACCCAAATCTTTGCCAAGATCCGTCGTATAACGCCATTGAACGGTATCCCCGTCTTTAAGCTCATATAGACTTGCGCCAAAGTTTGGATAGACTCCGTTAACATTGTACATCCAGCCGCTGTAGTCACCATGGTTGAACTCGCCGTCGCCGTCAATGGACTTTACATAAACACTATTATATTTCGCTGTATAGGTGTAATCGTACGTTAATCCTTTGCTGTCGAGCATACGCTTAAGCACGCTCCAGGCGGTATCGCCGGTACGAAGCTCGATTTTGGCGCTTGGAATAGTGTAACCTTTGTTAATTGTCAATTTATCAACAGATAATGTTGCATACTTCGTTGCTGCTGGCGGAGGGTTGCTGCCGCCACCATCTACCACGATTGTGCTTTCTGCGAAAGCAACATAGTCCGTAAAGTGATTCGTCTTAATAATAAGATCGGAGCCGTCATCATAAGCGTATTCGCTATTTCCACTTGCCAAGCCCAGAGCATCGCTTGCATATTTCGCAATGGATGTCGCCACGCCGCCTTCGATATAAGCTGCGCTTTTGCCGCCCATTCCCTTAAGTGTCAGAGTAACGAACTGGCTGAACTGCACACGGGCGCTGCCGCCCATCGAGAAGGCGAGATTTACTTGATCCAGCTTTTTGCCGCTGGCAACAAGCGCATCAATCTGATTATGAAGGACCGAATCGACAGGATCTAAGCTGGTGAGCAATTGAATGCCTGCTGAATCACCAGATGTCACTTGTGCGCCTTGCGGAATAAGTAGAGAATTATTACCTTTCACTGCTTCAATCTGAGGCAATGCCGTGTTTAGCGGAAGGCTCAGCTTCACAGTGGAAGCTTTACCGCTTGGAATTGTAATGCCGATTTGCTTGCCACTCTCAGCAGATGTAACTAGAATACGATAATCCGTAGAATCATCCGGAACCACTACTTGCGGCGTAGCTCCCGCAGGCAGTGTCAAATCTCCCGGAGTTTCAGGCTGATCTGTAGAAAGCGTTACGTCCGTCATGTCATAAAGCGAATGTTTTTGCTTCAGAAACCGATTATACGCAACAAGGGCATAGGTGTCTTGATCGGTCGCCATTCCATTAACGTCTTTTGTCTTATCATGTTTGAACCCGCCGTCTGGCACAGCATACAGCAAGAGGGCATCAATAAGAGAATTGCCGTTTTTCACAAAACGAGGGTCCGAGTTGGAATCAATACCTAATGCGCTAAGCGCAGCAATAACCTGGGCAATACTTTCGCTTGAAGAATAACCGCCGTCATTACTGCTCTGAGAACGGGAAAGCCAAGCGATCGCGCGATCTGCAGCCGATTTGACATCAGAATTGCTGTTGTAATAAGGAGCTAAAGCTTGCAAAGCCATACCGGTAAGGTCTACATCGGCAAAACTGCCAAAGCCCCATCCGCCTGCATTTTCGGTGCCTTTCTTCACTTCGCTGTCCAGCATGTTTTGAATGAGCTTTTCTCTTGTCGATTGAACAGCTACACCTTCTACAACTGGAATCTCATAGTTATGGCTATCAAAAGCAAGCAAGGCATAGGTAGGGCCATTGATGCCTTGGGCAATTACTTTATTGAAGTCCGCCAGCTTCTCCAACTGATTATAACCGCCGACATTTGTTACATCCTTACCAATAGAGGTCAAAGCCAGAACAACTCTGGAATGCTCGGTATACTTTTTTGGATCAAGTATATTTTGTTTATCTTGAACAGCTTCTACAACCTTACTGTAATAGGAGTCATAATAGCTTTCCGGAACATTATAATTGCCGCGGGCTAACGCAAATATCGACCATTCGCCGCTCCCCGTCCCGAAAGTTGGATTTGTTACCGTGTTATAGATATAAGCCAAGCTATTGTCTAATGTTTGTTCAACTGCAGCGGCTGCACTTGCTTTATACGTAACGGAATACGTTTGAGCCGCTTGATTGCCAGAATTGTCTCTTGCTTTGATGACAAGTGTATTCAAGCCTGATACGAAGCCAGCTGTATATTGACCGCCGGTTGGCTGCAGCGCGTTACCGTTCAGTGTAACTTCCGGCACAATCGTCTGCGGCACATTGTCTGTTGCGGACACTGTAAAAATAAGCTGCTGATCGGTAACAACCTGATTGTTTGCCAGACCGTTAACGGTAATCGTTGGAGGTGTCGTATCCTGCGCGCCTTCGAGCTCCGTCAGTGCCGCGTCAACATCGGCTTGCGCGCTTTCTATATTTTCCAATACATCATAAGCCTGCTCATATGCCGTCTCCATCTGGGCATTCTGCAGCAGCTCCTGCTTGTTCGGCGCACTGTTTATTTCTGCAACAGCTTCTGTCAAGGCATCTTTATTGGCGAGATGAACATCTCCCCATTCACTGCCCAGATCTATTCCATAACCGTACAGCGTGAACTGAACACGAATCACATCGCCGTCCTGAGGCACATAATCCGAGAAGCCAACAAGAGGAAATGCATTATTAATAACATATGTCCAGCCGCCCATAGAGGAGTAGTCGAACTGTCCAAGCCAGTTCTCATCGTTTTTACTTCCCAGCTCCATAGCTTCCGCTTCCATCATAGCCGTTATGTAAGATGGAATCTGTACGGGGCTTGCGTCATTATCTTTCACGAAAGTTATATAGAAATCCTTGTCTACCGTACCCGAATACTGGTAGTTGCCTTCACCTAAGAGGCGGTTTACTACGGCAGCACCGTTATCTCCTGCATAGAACGGAACCTTGACCGGCTCCTTCACATAACCTTGACCTAATGTAAATTTCTCGACATCCAGCGTAACGTAACCTGCCGGCGTATCGGCCGGGTCAGCATAAGCTGCACGCAGCGGGGTTGAAAATACGGATAACGTCAACACCGCTGCAAGCAGCCAGATCAGTATTTTATTCTTTTTCATTGCAAACTCCCTTTCTGTAACTCTCTCAAACCAACAGCTCCAAACACAACAAAAAACCCCTCAACTTTTGCAAGTTAAGGGGTTTCATTACGTAGACATGTCAAAAAAAGCATGCATAATGAACACCCTCCTATCGCTCGTAGAATTGTGGTGTAAAAAGAATCAGGCAGGTATTCTGGCTCAAGCGTCATCGCCTATGCACCCTTCCCGGTTGCCCAGTGGATAATTGCATAGACTCTTCTCTTACAGCGGCGGGACCGCGCGGGATTTTCACCCGCTTCCCTTTTAACCAATCCATATCATCGCCTTGCGTGGCGAATGCTATCATTGGCACCTGATACTTATCTAGTATTCAATTTGCTAGCCCATCATAACGAATAATTCTCTTTTTGTCATGCTAAATTTTTCATGAGGGGTAATCTATCGCAGCTGATCGCCATGAAAAACCCGCAATATAAACTCCCGCTCCGGAACCTCCAGCTTCGCATACGAAGCCAGGAATGCGGAATTATCATATTCCGCTTCCTCCAATTGCACCCGGAAGTCTTGCTCGCCTACCGTAATAATGGCATATCTGGCAGTTGGCTTGTCATTACAGCCCAATGAACCGGGATTTACAAACACTTGCCTGCTGCTTCGAAAATAATGAACAGGATGATGATGCCCAAAGCCGATAAAGGGCTCCTCATACCCGTCAAAGAGCTTCTCCAGATTATGCAGACTCGGCTCAACAATCGGGCTGAACGGATCCTTATGAATCGGATCATTAAACTTATCGCGAGCAATATGATAATGCGTGAACATCAGCGCTTGACCTCCCTCCATCGTTCTGATCATGCGAGGCATTCGTTCAAGCTTAGTGACATAGGCTTTGTCCAGCCGCTCCGCAATCCACTCATGATGCCGTTTGGAATGAAAATGGCTTTCCGGATAAGGTTCGCCTTTTATAATCGCGAGTACAGCTTCATCATGATTTCCGGACACGAAGGAAATATTGTCTCTGGAGAAAAGAGTATGCAGAACTTCGTTGGTATCGGGACCAATGCCGATCATATCTCCCAAGCAATAGATGGAGTCAACCTCATGCAAGGTATCAATCTCATGCAGGGCCGCTCTAAGGGCCGGCATATTGCCATGGACATCCGTTAGCATTGCAATTTTCTTGCTCATGCTTCCCCACCCTTCCTGCTGATATGGCGTATGGCGGACTTATTCCTTAGTAACACTCCGAATCGACCCGTCCGTAGAACCCACAATAACGAGATTAGCCATATGAATAAATAATCCGTTATCCACGACGCCAGGAATCCGGTTCAGGTCATCATGCAATGCTTCAGGATCAGCAATCGCAACAAACTCACAGTCCGCAATATAATTGCCGTTATCCGTTATATACAGCTCGTCGCCATTCTTCCGCAGCTTAGGCTCGCAGCCAAGCTTCTGCAATTTCTTGACTGTCAGCTCGAAGGCAAAAGGGACAATCTCAACAGGCAGCGGGAACTTGCCTAATTGCTGCACCGCCTTGCTTTCGTCCACAATAATGATCAGCTGCTTGCTGGCTGCCGCAACAATCTTCTCACGCAGCAGGGCACCGCCGCCGCCTTTGATCAGATGCAGCTGCGGATCAACCTCATCCGCTCCGTCAATCGTCAGATCCAGCACATCCACATCAGCGAAAGGCATCATTGGAATGCCTAATTCCTTCGCAAGCTGTTCAGATTGAACAGAAGTAGCAACCGCCTGGATGTGTAATCCTTCTTCCTTCACCAGCCGGCCAATCGCCTGAATCGCCCAATACGCGGTCGAACCGGTTCCAAGCCCTACCTTCATTCCTTCTTTCACCAATTCAACCGCTTTTTCTGCTGCAATACGTTTCGATTCCATGTGATCACCTTTATTTTGGATTAGTATTTGTACAAATGATTTATGCTTTAGTATAACAAAGCTAGGCATGTTAGGAAATATGGGCTCGTTCATTATCTGATTAAAAAGTTAAAGGCACATTCCGCTTCATCCAAGCGGGAATGTGCCTTCCTTCTCCATTTGCTCATAAACCATGCCGATATCGGGCAAACTTCGTACGTAGCTCTAATTGATGGCCTACACAGCAAAGATATGGTTGCCGATTTGAACGGTTTGCTTGCGGGACCAGATCCAGTCCGATGTTGCCGTCTTCGGATTGAAATAATACAGCGCGCCTTGCGTTGGATCATTGCCTTTAAGCGCATCAAGCGCGGCTTTGTAAGCTGTTGCGTTAGGCTTCATCTCATACTGGCCGTCATCTACGGCCGTGAAAGCCCCTGACTGCTCAATAACCCCTTTTAAAGTGTCCGGGAATTGGTCGGAAGAAAGACGGTTCAAGACAACTGCTGCGACCGCAACTTGGCCTTTGTAAGATTCTCCGCGTGCTTCTGCATAAATGATACGTGCCAGAAGATCCAGTTCTTTCTGGTTAACGGATACCTTCTTCAGCTCTGTCCACGTTTTTTTGCCTGTTACCCCATCTGCTTGCAAGCCGTAGTCCGCTTGGAACTTACGAACGGCATCTTCCGTCATTTTGCCGTAAAAGGTAGTAATCGCCGTATTATCAAAATATCCCATCGTCTTCAGACGGAACTGCAGATCCGGAACATCCGGATCGTAGCTGCCATAGCCGAGTGTAGCCGGCGCTGCTGCTTTTGCGGCTTGAAGCGGCATGGCGACCGTCATCATAAATGCTAGAATAATGGAAATGCTATATTTATAAATTTGATTATTAATCAATATTAATACTCCTCTCATTTTATTAATAATTGTATAAATCATTAATTGGAATAATTTTGTTGTGTTCCGACTGGTTTTAAACGAGTTTAACATAGATAATATCGATTAGTAACCCGAATACATAAATTACATTTATTTGCTAAGCTAACTTTTTCCTCCCTTAACAATCCTTCTGATTGTTCACTACCGCTTGAATTGGTACAATATAGAAAGATATAAAGCGAGGTGAACAGCATTGAATGTGATCAAAATCAAGGATCGGCAGGAGCTCGACCGGCGTGTGCCGATGATGCCCTGGTATGTGGAGAAATTTATTAATTATAAGCTTCCCGACCTGTCTCCCTCTTCATTGCTGGAGTATGTAAGAGATTACGAGACATTTATGGGATGGCTTATTGCAGAAGGGCTGTCCAGTGCGGAGAAGGTAAAGGATGTGCAGCTCATTGAGCTTGAACGGCTGCATATGGACAATATCGACAGCTTCCGGATGTTCCTGGCGACCAATCCGATCCATAGCAATACAAGAACAACCATTACACGCAAGCTGTCGTCGCTCCGTTCGCTCTTTCATTATTTAAGCCAAATCGCTGAGGACGAAGAGTTCTACCCGCTGCTGAAGCGGAACGTGATGGCCAAGGTCTCGATCAAGCGGACGCATAAGCCCAAAGATACGGCGGCCAAGCTGGAAGGCAAGCTGCTGCAGGAAGAAGAGATAGCCGAGTTCCTCGCTTACATCCATGTTGACTATGAGAAGGATGTTGCTTCTAATAAACAGGCTCTCTACTCGTACAAGCTGAATCAGACAAGGGACAGCTGCATTATCAGCCTGATTCTGCATTCCGGTCTTCGCGTATCCGAAGTGGTGAACTTAAACGCGGAAGATATCGATGTGAAGAAGAAGCTCGCTTACGTCTATCGTAAAGGCAAGAACGACGATACCTTCAAGACACCTGTCTATTTCCGCCAGGAGGCGGTAGAGGATTTAACGGCTTATCTTCAAATGAGGGATACCCGTTATAAAGCGCCAAAACGCGAAAAAGCCCTCTTCCTTGCCATTGCAAACGGCAAAAAAGAAGGCTCTCGAATGACCAAACGCGCCATTCAGGAAATGGTTATTAAATATGCGAAGCGATTCGGCAAACCTTATTTAAGCGTCCATAAGCTTCGCCATTCGTTCGCAACCGATTATTACTTGCGTAACGATATTTATATGACACAGGAGCAGCTTGGGCACGCCTCTCCCGAGACGACCCAAATCTACGCCCATCTTACAGATAAAACGATGGCTGAAGCGATCGACCGCATCAAGGAAGCAAGCGAAGCAGCGAATTAAGCCTGCACTTGCGACAGCACAGCTTCTTGCATATTAAGCTGCGTATTCACAAGCTTTGCATAGACGCCTCCATGCTTCATTAATTCGTCATGCGAGCCTTGCTCCGCAATTCGTCCATCCTGGACAACCAGGATCAGATCCGCATCGCGTACTGTCGACAGACGGTGCGCGATAATAAAAGCCGTTCGGCCGTTCAGCAGCGTCTCCAGCGCTTCCTGAATATGCTGCTCCGTCTCGGTGTCTACACTGGAAGTGGCTTCATCAAGTATAAGAATCCGTGGATCGGATAGCAGCACCCTGCCGAAAGCAAGCAACTGCCGTTGTCCAACCGACAGCTTGGAGCCGCGCTCCTCCACTTCCGTCTCATAGCCATTACTCATCGGAGCCACGACCCGGTCCAGCCGGACGCTTTCCGCCGCTTGAACCATCTGCTCTCTGGTCGCCCCGTCATTGCCGTAACGCAAATTCTGTTCAATCGTGCCTGAGAAAATAAATGAATCCTGAAGCACAATCCCCATCTGTCTGCGCAATGACTCCAGGGTCACCTCTTTCACATCCAGCCCGTCAATCATAACCTTCCCGTCCGTTGCATCATAGAACCGCATCAGCAGATTAACGATTGTACTTTTGCCTGCTCCTGTAGGTCCCACCAGAGCAACACGCTGGCCCGGACGAACCTTGAAGCTGACACCATGAAGCACATCCGGCTTGGATTCTTCATAACGGAATGAAACATTCTCGAACGCTACTTCACCGCGAATCGCCGGCATCCGCCGGGCATCCGCTGCATCCGTTACTTCAGCATCGGTATCCAGAATCTCAAAGATCCGTTCTGCGGAAGCCATCGCCGAGAGCACCTGGCTGTATACTTTGGACAAAGCGCTAAGCGGCCCCCAGAAACGCCATAAGTAATTGATGAAGGCCATAACAAATCCGATTGTGAGTGCGCCATCCATGACTTGTTTGGCTCCGAACCAGATGACGATGCAAGTCCCAATCATCCCCACCAGCTCTACCAGCGGATACACGGTTGATTCCAGCATGATCGCGCGCATGAAGGCCTGTTTGTTCCGGAAGTTAATCCCTTCGAATCTTGCGCTGTTCTTATGCTGGCGTGAGAATGCCTGCACGACCCGAATCCCTTGAATCGTTTCATTCAAATGCCCGTTAATAGCGGACATGGTCTTGCGCGAACGTGTCCATGCCCCTTCAATCCGGGGACGGAGACGGTTTACGATCAGATATAGCAGCGGCATCATAATAAAGGACAGCAGCGCCAGCTTCCAATCCATCCAGAGCAGAATGGCCACAATCCCGACGAGATGCGTCACTTCCATAACCGTCGTGATCAGACCGCCGTTAATCAGCTCGCCAATTGCATTTGTATCATTTGTAATACGGGACATAATCTTTCCCGCCGGACGTCCGTCGAAGAAGCGGAAGGACAGCTTTTGCAGATGATTAAACAATTGCTGGCGAAGATCATACAGGATACGCTGTCCCGTAAAGTTAATATATTTGGTATGCGCCCAGCCGCAGGCCCAGCCGATCAGCTTGATGCCAAGCAACGTAATACCGAATAGATGAATAGCTGTAAAATCCCCTTTGGTAATGCCTTCATCGATCAGATATCCCAGCAGCAAGGGCTCTGCCAGACTTAAAATCATATTGATAAGGACAACGCCTATAATGAGGGAAAGCGTCTTGCGATAAGGCTTCAAATAACCAAGCAGCCGCTTCATATAGACGAGATTAAACGGTTTCTCTTCAATCTCGCTTTCGTCATCCCATTCCACTTGACTCATATATTCCCCTCCAGTCCCTTAACGTCCTGCAGCAAGCTTCTGCCGTTCAAACAATTGACGGAAGAACCCGTTCCGCTCGCTTAATTCCTTATGTGTCCCCTGCTCGATCAGACTGCCTTGCTCAAGAACAAGGATGCGGTCGGCATGCTGAATCGAAGACAGGCGCTGTGCAATAATAAAGGTTGTTCTGCCCTTCATCACTTCTAGCAGCGCTTCGTGAATAGCCGACTCTGTAGCCGTATCCACACTGGCTGTCGCTTCGTCAAGAACCAGGATTGGCGGATTCATCAGAATCGCCCTTGCTAGCGCAACCCTTTGTCTTTGACCTCCGGAAAGTCCTACTCCCCGTTCGCCGATTAATGTATCGTAGCCATGCGGCATCGTCATGATAAAATCATGAATTTGCGCTTTTTGGGCGGCATGCTCGATTTGCTCAGCGGTTGCATCCGGGTAACCGTAGGCAATATTATCGCGAATGGAGGCAGAGAACAGGAAAGTCTCTTGCGGCACAATGCCAATACTGCGGCGCAGCCCGTCAAGATCATATTCCCTTACGTCGATGCCGTCGATGAGCACCCGGCCATCCGTCACCTCGTAGAACCTGGAGAGAAGAGCAATGAGGCTGCTTTTGCCGGAACCTGTTGCACCAAGCACCGCAATCACTTCACCCTGCTTCACCTCGAAGGAGATATCGTTCAGGATCGGATTATCCTTGGTTTGATCCTGGTCATTGAAGTAGAAGCTGACATGACGGAAAGAAACCTGCCCGCGCATATTGCCCGTTGTGACTCCCGTTTCCGGTGACACAATATCGCATGGAGTATCCAAGACCTCAAATACGCGCGGTGCCGCCTTGATCGCCTGCTGCATAATATTGATCTGCCAGCCCAGCATATTAAGCGGCCAAATAATTCCCCAAGTGTACCATTGGAACGCCATGAACGTACCTAATGTCATTTCCCCGCGTGCAACATATACCGCTCCCAGCCAAATCATGAGGACAAAGGTCAGGCCCCCGAACAAACCCATCAGCGGAAACGCTTTCGCTTCCAGCTTGGCACGGTCCATATTTGTTTCGAAGTTTTGTTTGTTCCGTTCAGCGAACTTCTGCTGTTCTACCTCTTCGGTAGCGAATGATTTCACGACGCGGATACCTGCGATATTTTCCTGAAGTGTTGTCGTAAGGCGTCCGGTCTGCTCCCGGATGCTGGACCAGGCAGGACCTACTTTATTGCTGAACCACCATAGAACCAGCAAGATGAGCGGGATGGTGACGGTACTGATCAAAGTAACCTGCCAATGCATCCACAGCATAAAGATCATCGTGCCAACAAAGGTCAACAATCCGGTTAGAAGACCCATTGCACCAAAGCCGACGAAATTTTTCACCGCTTCGATATCGCCTGTCATACGGGACATCAGCTGGCCGGTTTGCGCCTTGTCAAAATAAGAGAAGGATAATCGCTGCAGCTGCGCGTACATCTGCTCTCTCAGCTTGAATACGACATTTTGCCCGACAAGCTCCTGAGAATAGCCCTGCAGGAACATTCCCGCACTTTTTAACACCTGCACACCAATCAGGAGTAAGGTAAGCCATAAAATAACGGATACATTGCCTTTATCGATTCCTTCATCAAAAATCTCGCGCAGTATCCATGGAGCTACGAGATCAAAGATAGTCGCAAACAGCATGACAACAATAGCCGCTGCCGCCCATTTTGCACTTGGTCTTACATACGCCAGTACCCGCAATAAAACTTTCACTCTCTTGTAAGCCTCCCCTCTTTCTTAAAAAGAACAAAAAAAGACCCCAAGCCGTAATTAGGCTCGGGATCCTCGCAAGCGATGAGAACACCATTAAACAGATACTTATCCGCTTAATGCTGTCACATCGCGAAGGCGGCCTGTACGGCATGCATGGAAATAACGAACCAGTACAATCATTGCCTGTTGTTGATTCCGCATACCGGACACCCCTTTCCCTTCGAAATTATATTTCGTGTAATCTGTTCGTATCGTAACAGAAGGACTCTCTCTCGTGCAATAGCTGATTTTGTCGAATAGCTATATTTTTTTCAGGCATCTCAGAGCTGACTCGCATCCGTTATGGAGATACCTTCTTCCACCGCAAACTCGAAATCCTCGATATCGTAAATCTGGACAGGCACTCGTGCTTCAAGCAGCTTATCTTGAAAATCGAATTGATCGGACAGAAGTGGAATTTCCAGCTTCGAGCTTGTCAGAAGCAGTTCTGTCTCAATCGGATCGAAATATTCGCCATAATGTGCATTATCAACGGCATGTACAATTGTGAAATGAATCCTGTCGTTTAGAATAAGCGGCGAACTTTCACGCCAAGGCACCTGCATGGCACGTTCGATTTTTTTCCGATTAAGCGGATCCTCGAAAAAAGTAATAAGTTCGCCAATCTTGCCCTTCACATGCGCATCATCATCCGGATCATCCATGACCGGCTCGGCTCCGTCTCTCATATCGTACAACTCAAGTATTGATGAATAAGGCACGACGTAATCAACCGGACGGCTCGGAATAAGGAGATGTCCATACGTAGCTACCATAACCGCTTCTATAACAAATCGCCGTCGCATATTTGCCCCTCCTTCTCTAACCACGGTTCCACATTATTATACAATAATACAACCCCTGTACAAGATAGCCATTCGCCAAATTTGCAATAAATCCGCAGGTAGCAGTACAATGAACTTTACTAGATTAACCAATGCTTGCGGAGCATGAATAATCACAAATAGCTTAAACTCGCTATTTTGGGTGATTATTCATAGTCGATGCTTACGATGCATGAATAATCACAAATAGCTTAAACTCGCTATTTTGGGTGATTATTCATAGTCGATGCTTACGATGCATGAATAATCACAAATAGCCTAAACTCGCTATTTTAGATGATTATTCATTTTAGGAGGACTCAAACATGATTAAAGAAGAGGTCATCATTATTGGAGCAGGACCTTGCGGCCTTGCTGCTGCTATTGAACTTAAACGGAGTGGATTCCATCCCGTTATTATAGAGAAGAGCAATATTGCGCACTCCATCTCTATGTATCCTACTTATATGCATTTCTTCAGCACGCCGGAGAGACTGGAAATCGGGGATATCCCCTTCACAACGCCTAATGATAAGCCTTCCCGCCTGGAAGCAATCAATTATTACCGGACGGCCGCGCTTCGCAATCAATTACGTATCAATGCCTATGAGGCTGTGCTCCGGGTTGAACGGCAGACCGACGGGTTATTCCACTTGACAAGCACGGATCGCTATGGCTTGGAAAAACAGTATGAGTCTCGTTATGTTGTTGTGGCAACCGGCTATTTCGATCATCCGAATTATCTCGGAATTCCAGGCGAACAAATGGATAAAGTAACGCATTTCTTCCGCGAAGCCCATCCGTATACCGGCATGGAGGTTGCCATCATTGGCGGAAGCAACTCTGCAATTGATGCAGCACTGGAGCTTGAACGTGTAGGAGCGAAGGTAACAATTATTTATCGCGGTGAAGGCTATTCGCGCAGCATCAAGCCTTGGGTTAGACCAAGTATCGAGAATAAAGTCAATAACGGCATCATTCGTATGTTATTTGAATCCCGTGTTGTTGAAATTGACAGCCATCATGTCATTGTTGAAAACACCGAAGGGCGTCATACGATCGCCAACGATTTTGTACTTGCCTTAACAGGCTTCCATCCTGACCGTGAATTCCTGACGAACTCTGGCGTCAAGATTGAGGAAGAAGGCTTCCCTTACTTTGATGAAACAACAATGGAGACGAACGTACCCGGCCTGTATTTGGCTGGGGTCGTCGCCTCCAAGCATGAAGCCAATGAAATTTTCATTGAAACCGGCCGTTTCCACGGCAACAAGATTGCTCAGCATATTGCTTCGCAGCGTTAATTATTTCCTCTGCTCGTCCAATCTCTGCTTGAGGGATTGGACGAGTTCTTCGTTTGGCTCCTGTCCGCCATACCGGACCTCGTCATACAAACGGGCAAGAACAGCGGCATCTGTATGAGAGTCCGGTTTATTCTGCCAAGCAACAATATCCGATGTGGTTTCCTTCACGGTATAATGCGGCTTATAGCCATAACCCTTGCCAATCGCAGCAGCCACATACCTCCGGTACAAATAGCGAATTTTCTCCCCGACTGAGGACAACTCCTCCCAGCGGGCTTCCTTCTGCTTCTTCTTCGACTTGCCTAGCCTTGCACTCCATCTCGTCCGGTCAACCAGACTTTCCACTTCATCCGTATAACCGGCTGCACTTTCCTTGCTGTCAGCAGCACGCTCCCAGATTCGGCCTAATACTTTGCTGATCAGCTGATACAGCTTGCGGCCAATAATAAAGAGAAGTACTGCAACTCCAAGCACAAGGAGAGCTATACCAATAAACTTCGCTACCTGCTCCAGCCTCAGGAGCCAATCCGGCGGATCATGAGCCTCTACCGGAGGCAGGCCATTCTGCGGAGGCACTTGCTGCGCAGGTGTCTCCTCAATTGGCTCGCCGGAACCATTCATCCATTCCATAATGCGGTTAATAACAGCATGCAGGAAGGATTCAATGGAAGACTGAAGCTGCCGGAAGAGCCCTGCAATGAGCAGAAGAACGGCTACGACCGTGAGCATAAAGCGATTTTGCCGTTTAAACACCTTTGTTGTGGAAGATTGAATCGCTCCGCCTGATTGCGTCTCGGACGTAAGCAGCCTTTCATTTACCACATACAGCATAAGAACAAGCGCAATAATGCCGCAGATCGTCAGGAAGTTGAAATATGGCTGCAGCTTATCCTGAAGGTGGGCAGCAATCGTCAAGACAACATATAAGAGGATGCTGATTACCATCGCCATATTCGGAAAAGACGTCGTCCACCCCTTCGCCCAAGCACTCATTCCTCTAGTAGCGGTGAAAGCTGCAAGAAGAGCCGGAATAACAACTGTCACTCCCGGCTGCTCAGCCTGAACTGCCAATATTACAGCAAGCAGAAGAATGGTGTGGACGGCCCCCAGCATTATTCCAATTAGTATGCGGTATAGGCGCCGGTTATTTTTCACTCGGCTGTTCAGCATTGCGCCTGTCATATAAACAAACGGAAGCGTCACCAGCCATAGGATCATGAAGGTCTTCGTTGAAGTAAAGAACAGGACAAGGAACCATACCGGCAAAATAAATAAGGTTTCAATCCCGCCATACAGCAGATGTTTCATCAGCTTGCGTGCTGGGGTCTGGTTCACCCTGCTTCACCTGCCTCTTGCCGATCTGCCTGCGGCAGCAGCTTCCAATGAACAACGGCATTTCCGTTGCGGCGAAGCCTGTCCGCCTGAAGCTCCAGCTGTTCGTTCCAGAAGCTGGAGATTACAAGCACATCCCGCTGCGAATAACCGCTGTCCGCTTCCCGTGCGAGCAGATCTACAAATGGCTCCGTCCGGACGAGCTCCAGCTTCGCCATCGCTTCGAACATATCCGACAGATGCCCGCCCCCGCTTCTTGGTTCAACGAGTGTAGTGCCAAACTCGCCGATGATTGGCATATTCGTACTGAAGCCCGCTTCCATGCCGCTGTTAATAACCGCTTGTGCAGCACCGGCCGCCCACTCTATGCCATGCTCTATCAAGGCCTCATCATTAACAGAACGCCACATGCTTTCATTGTCTTCCACATTCAGATAAATCATCAGCCTGCGGTCTGCGGTGTAATCGTATTGATGCACCTGCAGATTGCCGGTCCTTGCTGTCGCTTTCCAGTTGACCATTTTGTACGTATCGCCGGAGCGATACTCGCGGGTCCCCATGACAACAAACGGATCCTCGACAATCCAGCGCCTGACCGACAGTTCTCCCTGCCAGCTATGCGAAGGCAGCTCATGCACAGGTACTTCAGCAGGTGTCGGATAGACGATCAGCTCGCCGCTTAATGGAATTTGCTTCGTCTGATGCAGGAAGCCAAGCAAATCTCCTGCCGTCATCGTAACCGATTGCAGCTTGTACCAGCCTCTCTTGGTGCATACGATCCGATGTCTTCTAGTAATCTTGGTATAAGGCATCATGGTAAAAAAGCTTTTATGATTTTGCGACAGCTTGCCGCTGCTCACTTCAAGATTATCCTGCCGGTGAAACCATAGGTCCGAGGATAATTGCGATTCCACCCGCATCCACGGGACGGGCAGCCATTTGGCATTCGTCAGCTGCTCGACTAATTCGATCGTTTCGCCGCGATAGCTGACTCTTTTTTGAAATTTACGTTCATAGCCGATTTGCCGCAGGGCATACCGGTGAAAGATTTTGGCCTGCAGAAAAAAGATAAGTATTGCCGCGAACGCTACCCAGAAAATGATCATCCGCTCACCCCTATCGGGAGGCGATTCCAGCTTCCGCAGGCACTGCGGTTTGCCGGATAATATCTTCAATGATGTCTTCCGCGTGCTTATGAGATCTTTGCATTCCCCGGAGTGACAAACGATGCGCCAGTACCGGCTTAGCCATCGCCTTGACATCATCCGGTGTAACATAATCCCGGCCGCGAAGGATCGCATGAACCTGGGAAGCTCTCAGAAGTGCTTGACTGCCGCGCGGGCTTACACCGATGAGGACGTCTTCCCGCGAGCGAGTGCGTTCAATCAGCTGCAGCAGATATTGCAATACTTCATCCGATACCCGGACCTCGGCATAGACGCGTTGAGCCTCCGCAATATCAGCGGCTGTCGCAACGGCATCCAGTTGAGCTAACGGGTCAGCATTATTAAACCGCTTCAGGATTTGAAGCGCTTCCTCTGTTGTCGGATAACCCATCTGGATCTTGAATAAGAACCGGTCCAGTTGGGCTTCCGGCAACGGGAATGTCCCCTGATGCTCAACCGGGTTTTGTGTAGCAATAACCATAAACGGCTTGTCCAGACGCTTCGTCTCACCGTCAACGCTGATTTGACGCTCTTCCATACATTCGAGCAGACTGGACTGCGTCCGGGGTGTCGCCCGGTTAATTTCGTCGGCGAGCAGCAAATTTGTAAAAAGCGGCCCCGGCCGAAACTCGAAGCCGCCATCCTTCTGATTGTAATATTGAATACCGCTAAGGTCTGACGGAAGCAAATCCGGTGTGAACTGTACCCGGCGGAACTGCAGCTTCAGGGATTGCGCCAATGATTTGGCGAGCAAGGTTTTCCCCGTACCGGGCACATCTTCCAGCAGTACATGACCGGAGGTAATTAAGGCGATAAATAATAGCTCGGTAACGCTTTCTTTTCCAACAATAACTCGGCCGATATTCGTCTTCAGCCTCTCCGCTAATTGGTTGATCGATTGATATGACATATGCGCGGCTCCTTTTTCGTTATCGGATGATTCCAGTTGCAATCTTATGATGGCTCTGGACGATACTGCGGAATAATTGCTCCTGCTCGGCATGACGGAAAGCTTCTTTGGGAACGATCCAATACTGTCTCTTATTATGGAATAAAAAATAATAGTGGTCGTTCTCCCATACCTTTGCGAAAAAGCTCCAATTGACTTTGGATGCGCCTTCCGGCGCCTTTAACTCGAAATCATCGGAGTCAAAGCTTATCTCATACGAACTGTTCAGATTCCTGGCTTTACTAATCCTTCTTGGATGCACAATGACCTGCGTGACATAATTCAGTACTGACACGAGGATTGTTGCTGCCGCAATTATGGCCAGCACTCTGGAATTCATGACAATGGCTAGAATGATGCATATCAAGACGAAAACAATCTCAAAGACCCATGTCAAACGAATTTTCAAAGTCTGAAAATAAAGGCTCTTCATTGCTTTCCCCACATGCTGGCCGTAATTAAACTGTATTGTTTCCAACGTCTCTCCCCCGAAATGCTCTGAACTCTTCTTCTTTTATTCCTTTACGGACTGCCATATACCGCCTTCTGAAGCTGCTGCAAATCTCTCCAACGGATCACTTTGATCCCCTCTGCCCGCAATGTCTGCTGAATTTCCGGATCCCGGAACAACTGAAATTCCATGCCGCGTTTCTCCGGTTGTCCGTGGAAGGCGAGCAGCTCATCCGTCACAAGGGAAGGATGGAACAGCAGCTCGGTTACGCCCGGCTGAAGCTGCTTCAACAGCTGCTTCAAATCCGCTTTGACCGTCTCATACGTATCTCCCGGCTGCAGCGGAAACGGCAGTCCCAGCAAATAATCCAGAACAACAACTCCCATTGCATGGGCAAGCAAGCCTAGCTGGCGTGCCTGCTCCTCGAGCTCAGGCGGAACCATCTGTCCATTCGCAGACGCCACCTTACGGGGCATCCGGAACGGCAAGCCGTACGCCGAACACACCTCGAATACTTCCTTCAGAAAGTTTTTGCCCGTCTCCAGTCCATACAAGCTTCCCATGTGATTATCGGCATGAGTCGGATTCATTCCCAATTGCAGGGCCGATTCAACCTGGGCAATAAGTTCCTTCTTCACCTGCTGCGGATCTGCCTGAAGCTCAAAGGTCCGGCAATCTTTCGGGAAATGCCCTTCACCGGTTACCAGCGATTGATTATCGCCGGTTTTATTCACCGGTCCCCATCGGTAAGTATCCCACTCGCTTGTAAAAGTAAAGTGGATGCCTACATCGTATTCCGGATGATTGGCACTCCAAAGAGCCGCTTCACGAGAAGACTTGCAAGGCATCATAATGGTAGCCGAGCTTACCGCATGCTCTTGAAGCAGCTGTTGAATTCCTTTATTGGTTGACTGGCATAAGCCGTAGTCATCCGCATTAATAATTAACAATCGTTCCTGACTGCCATATCCAAGCGATGCTGCAACGTTCATACGAACACATCCTCTCTCCAATTAGCATCATTAACGAAATGTGACTTACCTGCTATGCCTTACAGCAGCTCGCGCCGAAACAGCTCCAACAGCTGCTTCTCATTTCCATCCACCCACTCGCAGATCCGATAGGTCTGTTCAATGAAGCCCACCACGATCTCTGCTTCATCAAGCCCTTCCTTCCACCGGTTTATGAAGTGAAGATACACATCGAGAGCTCTCAGCTTGATGAGAAGAGGCAGCGCTTCCACTTCAGCAGACGCAAGTTGGCCGAAGCGGCCGTATCCTTCGCAGAACAAGCGGATACCGCCCCACATCTCTTCATCCTCGCCTTTAAAGAAATCAATGAGTGCCACAACCAGCTCCATTACCCTTACGTCGATGGTGCAAAACTCAAAATCCAGCACACCGATAATAACGTCGCCATTAGCAACGGTATTGCTGAAGTTCAGATCGCCATGAATCCATTGATGCGGCAGTTCTCTTAAAGCTGTCATCCTGTCAGCGAGGCTTTTCAACTGTACTTCAATTGCCGCCGCTTCGCTCGCCTTCGCCATAAACTTCTCTGAAGATTGTATAATCCCGGGAAGCTCCTCATGAATCAGTGCGGAATAAGTCTCTTCAAGCTTGTAATAAGGGTCATAAATCGGACTTTGCGAAATCGTCAATCCACGGAGCGCGGTTGACAGCTTTGCTGCTATTTCACCAAGCGAAAGAATATGTTCCTTGCTATGGGCTGTTGGACGTTCTCCGGGAATATACCGATATAGGGCAGCCAACGCCCCTTCATGCGTGCGAGAGATCGTCCCTCCAGTCCGATTGGCTACAGGCACCGGAACAAGGAATCCGGGCGGCTGCTTGTGAAGAGCAGACAGCACATGATGCTCGAGTGCCACAATATCCGCGTCCCGATGATTGTTGTACACACGTAGAACAAACCGCTCGTCGCCTGCCTTGATCATCCGTGTTGTATTATTCATTCCGCTGTCACCCGGTACAATCGTCCAGTCGGCATTGAACCGATACTGGTCAATCAGGGCGGCGATTTCGTTCTCTATCAATCCGTATTGCCTCCCTGCATCGCTTGCTGCAGCCGCTCTATACGGCTTAATAACGTCTGCTTCCAGCTGTCAGACAGCTCCTCAACCTCCAGCAATGCTGTCATTCCTGCCAGATCTTCCTTGCCTTGATACATAACCCGATTAGCCTCAGCAAGAGATATCGCTGCCGGATGCCGCTTCAGAACCGTTAAGCCCTCGCCTGCTCCAACTTCCCCTTCCTTTAGAACGCGGAAATAAAATCCTGTCAGTCCGGTTTGTTGAACTTGCGCGGTGAGCTCCGGCCGCTGATGACGAATGCCAAGCTTAAAGCATGGCTGTCTTGGCTGACTTACCTGTACGACGATTTCACCGGCCTGCACAATATCTCCGATGCACAAATCATGCTCCGTCCAATCGGATACCGTCCAGTTCTCGCCAAACGCGCCATAGCTCAATTTATTGCCCAGCCATTCTTCCCAATATGGGAAATGACGTTCGAAATAGACGCATACGGCTTTGTCCGGTCCGCCGTGAAAAACAAGATCCGCCTGCCCGTCGCCGGATAATCCTGTTTTGCTTAAATAATGCTTGCTGCTTGATGGCGATTTGAATATACCCGTTTGAACGGGCTTGTTGCCATGCATTGTCTCCACCGGAGTTCCTACATTCAGCGAGACAATACGGCTGTTCATTATTTCCCGAGACATTTGTTTCTCTTAGCCTCCTGTCCATTTCTATCCTTCTACTATTATAATCTGATTAGGGAGAAGATGGCAAAAAGTTCTTTTGGCTGTCTATTATTAATAGCGTTAATCAGCCGAAAACAGGTATAAATACGGGCTTTTCAGCCTCTTTGGAGTAGTCTTGGAAGACTACTCTTCGACACCTTTTGTGGCATTTGAGCCTGCGGTGTCGAAAACGTTTTCTTTGTGTAGGATTATGCGCTTCCCCGGGAAATAAAAGCCTCCGTTATTTCTTCATTTCCCGGCATCAGCTCCTTCAAATCAATGAAGATGGAATTTTCGCTCAATTCGGATGATTTCCCCTCTGGGCCGTTTCAAGCGGCTTTGAAGCTTCGCCAGATGCTGCTTTCGGTATTTCCTATCCAATACCGTAACGATAACAAGAAGGATTCCCGTTCCTGCCGCTCCCCGCAGTCCCAGGGCAAAGACTGATAATCCTCCGGACAAGATAAGCCAGATCAGAGCCGTCCGGTTCACCAGCGTACTATAAGAGCCAAGATTCCATGGCGCATCCTCCAGCAGCCGATGCCTGCCATGAAGCTTTAGCTTGATCCAGATCGGAATGATGTACGCCAGCTGCAAACACAATACCGCGAACCCAAGCAAACTGGAGATAACTGCCTCTCCCCCATCCGCCAGCCTCCCCGCGCCAAACAGAATAACCGAGAATACAGCGGTTGTGATTACAGCGGGCAAAGGCGTCTGCTGTTCGCGCGATACCTGGGACAGCGTCCTGCTGAATGGCAGCGCCTGATCTCTCGCCAGACTAAAGACCGCCCGTGAACAGATCAGCAGTTCACTGTTCCCGCTCCCCCAGATGGCCGCTGCAATCACCGCAAGGATGAGTGAATTTCCCTGCCAGCCGTCCAGCGCAGCAGCAGCGAGCAGACTGTCGCTGCTGCTAAACAGAGTTGTGCCGACAATCGCAGGCAGAACAAGAGTCAGGCACATGAAGAGAACGAAGCCGCCAATCATTGTATAGACAGACGACAAGAAGATTGCCCAAGGAACGCGGATACGCGGATCGCTTGTTTCCTCCGAAGCTTGGGCGGCGCCATCCATGCCGAGAAACAGCTTCTGCAGCATAAGTACCCCGGCAATAAAAGCCCATGGCGTAACATGCCCATCCAAAGAGGCATTTTGAAACGTATATAGCAGCTTCGGTGAATATACGCTTTGACCGAAGGCAATAAAAATCCCGCCTATAATCGCGGCAAGCACAGCGGCATGAAGCAGTATTCCCGCTTCCTGCAAGGCGCCTATTCTTCCTGCTCCCCAATGATTAACTATCACTTGAGCAGCCGTAACGACACCTAACAGTATTCCAGTCGTCCACCAGGAAGAGGAATAGTTAAGCCACACAGACAGCAGCTTATCGATAATATAAGCACAAGCGCCGTTCATCAGCGCCATTATGGCGAGGTGACCAGCGAGGTGGAACCAGCCTGCATACCAGCCACGGCGTCTTGTGCCAAGCGCGGAAGCCCAGTGATAAACGCCGCCCGCCGTCGGTACAGCTGAAGACATCTCGGCAAGCGAAGCGCTGACCAGGATGCCAAATAAAGCAAGAATCGGCAATCCGATACTGACAATAGAGGGTCCCCCCTTCTGCAGTGCCGGACCTGCAAACAAAAAGACAGCACCTATCAAGCCAAGGGATTGGAATGAAAGACCAAATGACGCAGCGGCCCCAAGCCGTCTCCGCAGCTGCTGGGCAAGCCCGAACAGATTCAAATCATGCTTATCCTGCTGCGCTTGGGCATAAGAGCCGTAAGCGGTCATACTAATGTGCTTCGAAGCTCTTATCCTATGCTGTACTCTTGCTGTCAAGAGCAAAGCACAACCATATACGAAAGCAAACAGCAACAAACCGATCCATACCGCCAGCATCATTGAACCCCTCCCTACGATAATGTATGAGAGAGGAATTAAGGTCATGTCAGACGACAAAGGGCTGCCCGCAAGGACAGCCCCTTCATTCCGGTTATAAACCTGCTGACATTCTTAATGAGATACGTATTATGCCGAGAAACGCAACATGGCAAACGAAGCCACGGCAGCTGCAGCCCAAACGATAGTATGGATGATAAGCCATCGCCATTTTGCACGGAAATCGAGCCGTCTTAACGTCCACAGATTCGCCCCTGCGATCAGCAAGATATAGACCAGAATGATGGCTGTACCGTATGCCTTCTGGGAGCCGGTTGATGGCGCCATAAATCCATAAAGCAGAACAATCCCGCCAACAAGCACGTATGGAAACAGGAATCCAAGCAGCAGATGAGCGGCCAGGCCGAACCATTTCCTTCTGTCCATCTACGGATCAGCTCCTTTAATCATCTACGGCCGGCATGTCCAGCACCATACTAATTATTTGGCACCATAGCGCCTAACGGACCGTTCTCATTCACAATACCCTGGAGATCATAAGCCGAGATAGGAAAATATGGGAATCCGTAAGCATAAGGCGTTAACTCGTATAGGGCAAAATAAATGACAATCGACCGATCCGCAATATAATAGTCCTGATCCGGTCGGATCGTATGGAATGGATCGAGTGTACTTATATCCCGCTCCTGGATCTGGGCGTTTACCATCTCGGATATGCGATGAACATAAGCACTTCCCGGCTTGAACAGTTGCGGAAGGCTATAAGCGTGTCCAGTCGACACACGAAAGGTAAGCGATACCTGCAAGGTAAGTCCGTGTGCACCTCCTGAGTAGGTGTAGTTAAATAACGACAGGCTGAGAATATCCCTCTCGTTCGTCTTTACCTCGTAATACCCGCTCATTTCAGCCCTCGGATCCTCAAGCGAGCCCTGCTCGTCTACCATCTGCTGCGCCGCTTTTCGAATGGATTCATTGATTCGCTTAATTGCGTTCTCGTTGGGACCGCCGCTTACATAAGGAATCCAAAGCTCCGCTTTAGGGAATGCCGCTCTTGCAGATTGGACAATGACTGGAGACTGAAATGCCATATTCGAAGACACCTACCTATTTGGTCAGATGCTCCATTATATGCAGGGTACGTCTCATTTCATGCCACTCTATCCCGCCATGTGTTGATGCCGCAACTCCAAGGTACGTAAAGCCGGCTTTCTCATAAAAGGAGATCAGATGCTGCTCGCACATAAGCAAGATCGCATCATGACCCGCAGCATCGCATTCCGCGACAAGCTGATGAAGAAGCATAGCCCCGATTCCTTGCCGCCTTACCTCTTCCGCGACAGCGACCGTCAGGATGCAGAAGTTATTGCCGCCCCCATCATCCTGATGATCCCCTTTCATCTCATCACCGCAAGACCATGCCGATGTACGAATTCCGTTCGTAATGCCAAGAAGCCTGCTGCCTGACCAGGCCGACCAGAAATAGCCCGGGTAATGCTCGAAGCGGTAACGGAAACCCTCCCGGGTTGCCGCCGCATCCGGCACGTAACAGCCTTGCTCCAGAAGAAGCGCCTCTTCCAGTTCATCTTCCGTTATTAAACGAAGCTCGATGTTGGTCACAGCAGCATTTTCTCCCGTTCAGTCAATCTTCTGCCCTTCACATCCAGCACAAGCTCGCCGTTGTTCAGACCGATAATCCGGTCTGCAAACCGCTCCGCCCAATCCCCTTGATCAAGCACGGCGATCACTGTGACGCCCTGCTCTGTGGTTAATCTCTTCAAGTCGGATAATACCCGGTCTGCCGTATGAGGGTCCAGACCCGCCACCGGCTCATCGGCCGCAATAACTTTTGCGCCATGCACTAGCGCCCGGGCAATAGCAATACGCTGGCGTTCGCCGCCGCTCATCGTGCTGGCCTTCTGATGGGCTTTGTCGAGCAGGCCCAATTTCTCAATCGTATCCATTGCACCCATATAATCATCATTGCGCAGCATGCCCGTCCATCTGCGCCAGGCCGGTGTTTGGGTCACCGCACCGATACTGACATTTTTAAGACCTGTCTTATTCTGATACAGCACAGGCTTCTCTTCAAGATAGGCAACTGCACGACGGATTTTGAGTTTGCCGGCAAAGCCTTGCTTGAAGACATCCTCCCCCTCGAAGTAGTAATTGCCGCCGCTCCACTTCTGCTGCAGCGCCAAGCATTTGAGCAGCATAGACTTGCCGCTGCCGCTGGCTCCTTTTATCGCAATGAATTGGCCTGGCAGGACTTCAAAGCTGATGTTCTTCAGAATCGTTGGTCCGCCGGGTATTTGCTGTGTTAAATTCGATATTCTCAACATAAGTCCATGCCCCTTTTTTGTAAACGCTTCGCCACTCTATGAATCTAGTTTACGAGAAACAAAAAATTGTTTCCACACGAACAAATGTTTGGTATAATAAAATAAGAACAAACGTTCCTTTTTCTTATATCCCACAATCATTTGAAGGAGGCTGAATCACCATGAATAAAAGCTGCGAAAACTTTCGTTATTTAGAGAAAGGATGGCCGCGCCGAGACCTCACGTTTAAGTTTTACTCGGACGGAACATTAACGATTATCGATAATCGTGCAGAGGAGGTGATTTCGCCAAATGATCTGAAGGGAGACAGCATGGACTTCTATGTACGGCGTCGTATCGCCTTTATCAAGAATAAATTGACGGCTGCCCAGCAGAAATATGCTTAACTGGCATATGCGTACACGACAGTATCTTCCCCGGGATGAGCAGCATACGTTTCACGGCTAAATATATAAAGCTTACAACAGGCGGAATACAAGGCATACCTTGCATTCCGCCTGTCCTTCTTTACGGCAGCTGCTTATTAATTCCATTCATACTTGGCGGACGGCTGGCAAGTTTGTTCAGCTTAAGACCAATGGCTTCCGACTTCATGCTGGAGTGATTTTGACGGTTTTGGGTTTTATCAGCTTTATTAAATGGCATGCTCATCACCTCCCTGCTCTTTATGTGAATGATTAGCATAAATCGCCTGAATTAAACATCCCTCTGGTGCCTTCGTTGACGTAGGGCTTCTAATAAGGTAGATTGTTCATACGACGAACTTCACCAAAGGAGCCGTGCTTTAGATGAAGCAAAACCTATTCTTTGACCTGGACGACACCCTCATTCACTGCAACAAATATTTCTACTTTGTCATCGAGCAGTTTGTTGATGCGATGACAACGTGGTTTGCGGGTTATGAAGGGGTAAGCGCTGAAGCTGTGCGCAATAAACAGACGGAGATTGATATTGCGGGCGTCGCGGTGCTCGGATTTAAGAGCGAGCATTTCCCGCAGTCATTTCTTGATACATATAACTATTACTGCGACCTTACCGGCCGTAAAAAGTCTACAACGGAGCAAGATTTTCTGTGGAAGCTTGGACTAAGCGTGTATGAGCATGAGACGGAGCCTTATCCCAATATGGAGGCTACTCTTGACAAGCTTGCCGGAGAAGGACATACCCTTCACCTCTATACTGGTGGAGAACTGGCGATTCAACGCCGTAAGATCGAACAGATGCATCTGGAGCGCTATTTCGGATCTCGAATCTATATTCGCCGGCATAAGAATAGTGAAGCGCTTGAGCAAATATTAGCGGAAGGCAGCTACAATCGAAGCTTAACCTGGATGATTGGCAACTCAATCCGTACCGATGTTGTCCCTGCCTTAACAGCCGGCATTCACGCCATTCATATGAGAACAGAATCTGAATGGAAGTTTAATGTCATTAATATTGAGGTAGAACCAAAGGGAGCCTTCTTCACCTTGAACAATTTGCTTGAAGTCCCTCCTGCGATCCATGAATACGTTGTCCGTCAACAACCTTAACCTGATTAATCAGCAAAAAGGAGTAAAGCAGCGCATGCTGCCTTACTCCTTTTCTCATTCATATTCATTCCCAATAAGAAGCTTAGGGTTATACTCCTTGAACGGTTACCGTCCCTTTCTCCCGGTCTGTCAACACCAATTTCGCTTTTGTACTGCTGCCATCGGATCGTTTGAAGGTAAGTTGGCTTGTCGCCCCTTTCTCAATCAGCGACCGAACCATAGGGATAGATAAAGTCTTACCTTGCTGCTCCTTCCAGATCACAAAGGTACAACCTTCCCGGAAAGCACTGCAGCCAAACCCGCGTTTGCCTTCAATAATATGCCCGCTGCAGCCGCCTCTTGGACAAGCAGCAATTGGCTCCCGGGCAGACGAATTTGCACTTGCAGCCCGTTGAGTTGTTCTAGAAGCGGCAGAGGCTGTGGCGGCAGCAGAGGCCGTGGTCCTGGAGGATGAAGAACCCGCTCTGCTGACACCTGTTGTCTTCCCTGTACGGCTTCCTTTTTTCGCACCTGCAGTTCCCCGCTTGCTGCCATTCTCCCGCTCCTCGAACGTGCCTGGCGCTGCAGGACGCTGTTGCCGCACCTTATCCACGATCATAGCGGCAAATTGCTTCACTTTCATTATAAATTGATCATCCGATGCTTCGCCGCGGGAGATCTGATGCAGGCGCTGCTCCCAACGTCCGGTCATCTCCGGCGAAGCAAGCAGATCCACTCCTGCTCCCCGGATCAGCTCTATGGCGGCGCAGCCTTTTGGTGTGATCTCCAGCTTCTTGCCGGACAGATCTACATAACCGACTTGCTTCAGCCGCTCAATCGTCGCCGCTCGAGTCGCCGGCGTACCTAACCCCGTATCTTTCATAGCCTCTCGCAGTTCGTCATCTTCCATCGACTTGCCAGCGCTTTCCATCGCTTTCAGCAAAGTTCCTTCCGTATAAGACTTTGGCGGTTGGGTCGTTTTCTCAAGCGATTCGGATTTCACGCATTTGACACCTTGCCGAGGCTCAATGGCAAACGGTTTATCGGTGAGCAGCTCTTCATCATCGCCCTCAGCCTCATCCTTTTCGCTTGCTTTTTTCTTGCTTGTCTTCTTCACTGCCAAAGTCTGATCCTGCAGGACAACCTTCCAGCCGAGATCCAGAAGCTCCTTCGCTTTCGTGCGGAATATCTCGCTTTCCACCTCGGTTAGAACCGTGTGATTCTTATACACCGCGGGCGGATAATATTGCGACAAGAATCGCCGCACGATCATATCATAAATATTCTGCTCCTCCGTGCTTAAGCCGGAAGGACGCTTTGGCGTTGGCATAATGGCATGGTGGTCCTCGACCTTTGCAGGATTACATACGGCCTTATTCCCCTTATGCACCCGGCTCCGGTCCGCACCGTTCGCCAGATCGCGATAAGCATCGGCTCCCTGCAGCATCGTAAGCACCTTCTGCATGACTGGCAAATTCTCTTCGGTTACATAGTTGGAGTTCGTACGGGGATAGGTGATTGCTTTATGCTTCTCGTACAAAGCCTGTGCGATATCCAGCGTTTTCTTCGCTGAATAACCATAACGTCCGTTCGCTTCCCGCTGCAGGAGTGTCAGGTCATGCAGACGGAAAGGATATTCCTTGCTCTCCGCTGTCTGATAATCCTTAATGATGCCAGGCTTGCCCTGCGTCTTCGACGCCAGCGCTTCTGCCTTGGCTTTATCCGTAATCCGATCCCCCTGCCATATGCCTGAATATTGAAAACCATTCTGATCAAATAATGCTTTTACTACATAGTACATATCCGATTGGAAAGCCGTAATTTCCTTATGCCGGTCATACAACAAAGCCAATACAGGCGTCTGCACCCTGCCAACCGAGAGCAAAGCTTTATGACGAATCGTAAAAGCACGGGATGCATTCATTCCGATCAACCAGTCAGCCTCGCTGCGCGCCCTGGCTGCCCTTGTAAGCGCGGCATACTCTTCATCGCTTCGAATGGAGTCAAAGCCCTTCCTGATCGTCTCAGGCGTCAAATCCGAAATCCACAGACGGTCTGTCGGCTGGGGCAGCTTCAAATATTGCCTGATCAGATGAAAAATAAGCTGTCCCTCGCGCCCGGCGTCACAGGCATTAACGAGACGGCCGCATCGCTTCGCGAGCTCTCCGATCGTCTTCAGTTGATCCTTCGTCCGGGCATTTGGCCACAGCTTGAATGTTTGAGGAATAATCGGCAGATCCTGATCATTCCATCTTTTATAACGTGCGTCATATTGGTCAGGTTCAGCTAAAGTAACCAGATGACCGATTGCCCATGTAATAATATAACGGTCGCCTTCCAGGTACGTCCTTTTATTTGCCGCTCTAGGCTCTACAACCGCGGCAATCGTCCGCCCCATGTCCGGTTTTTCCGCAATAATTAATGTCTTCAACTAATCGCCTCTCTACTTCTAGCTTGTTCGTTCCACTTTGCTTTTCATCGTTGCAAAAATTTTACTTACACCATTCGCCCAATTCTGATCCTCCGCATATTTGCGATTGATCCATACAATCGGGTCTTTGCCCTCCGGCCGATTCCTGCTCCATTTCAAGACAGTTTCGGAAGCAATACGCGCAGAGTCATGAATAGTCGTATTGTAGTCTTTCCAGCTATAAAAAACATTGAACGGGTTATTAGCGATTTTCTTCGCCTGTTTATTCGACTTTGGTACAAAAGCCTGCTCTTGACCGGTTATCGCGAATAAAAAGAGGGGATGGATATCAAATGTTCTCGCAGCCTCCAAGATGGCATCCAAATAAGGCTGCTCCGCCAGCATTGAATCCCTGCTGTTCAAATAGTCAACAAGCCTAACCTTGTCCACTTCCGTATAACGAAGCTCTTCCGGCAATTCGTTGTTCTCTACCATCGGCTTTACCTTCTCGAAGGACTGCAAAGTCACTGGCGGCTGCAGCTTATTAGGGGAAGGCTTCAGTAAGGACCACCCGTACAGCAAGGATGCACTTACCAGCAATAAACATAAAAGAAGGTAAACCGACGACTGCTTTCTCCGGTTCAGCTTCACAGCCTTCTGTTCTTGCTTCTGTACAGGCAGCGGAATCACCTCAGCCAGCTCAGGTGCCGGCTTGATCACCCCTTCTATCCGGTGCTCAGACTTCAGCCATTCCTTTAATAGGCCCCATGCATCCGGCAAATCAGACTGGCGATGCTGCAACAGCTTGTCCAGGTGGATGTGAAATAAGTTCCATTCCAGCCGGGCACCCGTCTGAGCCTCTATCCACTTATGCAAAGGCTCAACCACTTGGATATCCGTCAAATCAAGTTCCAGGCATACTTCGAAAATATCATCTGATCGGACCGGCATCTGTCTCTCCAGCACGCTTGTCCGGATCAGCTTCGCCGTCACTTCACGCTTCAGCTTCTCTTCAAAGGACGGAAGCTGCTTCTGAATGATACGGCTGACTGCATCGGCTACAATCTCCGCTTTCTTCTCCTGCGGCATAGCCGCATATTTATGTTGAACATATTGTCTGATATTGCGTACATCTGTTGGGGTTAATACATAAGCTTCATCGGCCGGCATGACGAGATCTCCCCTTAACGTCATCTCACACCGATTTTACCACAATTTTCTTTAGGTTGGGGAGGCCAGATTTGTAATGCGCTGCTGAATTTCCGCACTTTCAATAAAAGTACGGATCTGCTCTTTCTCGAACGCAGTAAATTGATACTCGCAGTCGATGTCCTCGTCTTGAGGCACGATTTGTGCGATAGCACCGCCTAATGTACAAATAACAAGACCGCTGAAATCAATCAGGTCAGCTGGTACAGGCGTCTCGCCCGTTACCTCAAAACGCAAAAAAATATCGACCCATTGATTGTCTCTGCGCTCCATCGCAGCTGTGATCGATTCAAACCGCAATTCTGTCACACGGTCTAATCCGTATTTAATCATGTTTTGCCCCCTTTATCTCCTTAATCGACAAGAAAAGCGCCCGGGGGCGCTTTCTGTTATAGATTGTATCGTCGTCTCCTTCAAACTTAAGGCAGCATCGACGATCCCATCAAATATTTGTCCACTTCGCGAGCAGCCTCGCGTCCTTCGTTGATGGCCCATACGACAAGGCTTTGTCCGCGGCGCATATCGCCTGCAGCGAATACTTTATCAACATTAGTTTTGTATTTGCCATAAGCCGCTTTCACATTCGAACGACGGTCTTGCTCAAGACCAAACGAATCGATCAGCGTTTTCTCAGGACCTTCAAAGCCTACCGCGATGAAGACAAGATCAGCCGGCCAAACTTTCTCTGTTCCTGGGATATCTTTATAAATTCTGCGGCCAGTTTCTTCATCAACTGTACGCTCGATTTGTACCGTGTGCAGCTCTTTCAAGTTGCCATTGCCGTCACCAACGAATTTCTTCGTCAGTACGGAGAATGCACGAGGATCTTCGCCGTACAGGGCTTTCGCTTCCTCTTGTGCGTAATCAAGCGTGTACACATTCGGGAATTGCGGCCAAGGGTTGTTCACGATATCACGTTCCAGTGGAGCTTTCGCAACCGTACCGAATTGTGTGACCGATTTGCAGCCATGGCGCAAAGCCGTTGCTACGCAGTCCGTACCTGTATCGCCGCCGCCGATAACAATAACATCTTTATCTTTGGCCGAGATGTAGTTGCCGTCTTCCAGGTTCGAATCCAGGTAGCTCTTGATTGTTCCGTTCAGGTAATCCATGGCAAGGTGGATGCCGTTCAATTCGCGGCCTTCCATCTCAACATCACGCGCTTTTGTCGCTCCGCCGCACATAATAACAGCGTCGAACTCTTTCAAAAGCTCGTCTCTCGAAATATCTTTGCCGATCTCTGTATTGGTAACGAACTCAATGCCTTCTTCTCTCATCAGGTTCACACGACGGTCCACCACATGCTTCTCGAGCTTCATTGTAGGGATACCATAAGTGAGAAGTCCGCCAAGACGGTCAGCGCGCTCGTATACCGTTACTTTATGTCCCGCTTTATTTAATTGAGCTGCTGCCGCAAGACCTGCAGGGCCGGAGCCCACTACGGCAACTTTTTTACCGGTACGAACTTTAGGCGGTTGTGCGACAACCCATCCTTCTTCAAAGCCGCGTTCGATAATCGCATGTTCAATGGTCTTAATCGTTACCGGTTCGCCGATCAGGCCAACAGTACACGAGCCCTCACATGGAGCCGGACATACACGTCCAGTAAATTCAGGGAAGTTATTTGTTTTGTGCAAACGCTCAAGTGCTTCACGCCACAATCCCCGATAGATTAGGTTATTCCATTCCGGTATCAAGTTGTTAACCGGGCAGCCGGATGCCGAGCCTGCAAGTTCCATGCCTGTGTGGCAATATGGAGTTCCGCAATCCATACAGCGAGCGCCTTGCGTACGCAGCTGTTCATCCGACAAATGCTTATGGAATTCATTCCAATCCTTGATCCGTTCAATAGGATCGCGATCGGCCGGCAATTCACGTTGATACTGCATAAATCCTGTTGGTGTAGACATGTGCGAATTTCCTCCATCCGATATTCCCGAAAAGCCTCTATCATTATTCTCCTAAAACTATATCGGGAATCATTAAATATTTCAACAAAAAACTTCATTAATAACGCGTGTATCGTATTGAAAAAGCGTATCATTCTTGCTTTCTGTCGTTAATGGATTATCCGCACAATCTTTTGCACTTAATGACATAACGTTCGTCATCTATTACAGTTCCTTTATTTTACGTTGTATGGCGCATAAAGGTTTGGAAGGTAAAGGAAAAGGCGTTGCGCTCATCGCTTTCCACCCGCTCAGCCTCTACCCGCCTCCACTCCTCCTCGCTAAACACGGGGAAGAATGCGTCGCCCCCGTCAATGTTGGCATCCACTTCAGTCAGCAGTAGTTTGTCCGCAAAGGGCAGAAACTGTGCATAAATATCCGCACCGCCTATGACCATCAATTCACCGTCTCCGTACCGGTCAATCGCTTCTTGCACGGAATGAACAACCTCGCAGCCTTCTTTGGCATAATCCGTTTGCCGGGTTATGACGACGTTTGTCCGGTCTTTCAGCGGCTTAGGCAGCGACTCAAACGTTTTGCGCCCCATAACAACGGTTTTCCCTGTCGTATGACGTGTAAAATAAGCCATCTCTGCCGGAAGCCGCCATGGCAGTCTGTTCCCGATTCCGATTGTACGGCTGCGATCCATTGCTGCAATCAAAGTAATCGACATCGCGTTTGTCCCTGCTTTCTTATACGGCTACCGGAGCCTTAATGGTCGGATGAGGCTGATAGTTCTCGAGCTTAATATCTTCCACCTCAACATCAAAGATCGATTTCACATCCGGATTGATCACAAGCACAGGCAGCTCGCGCATATCCCGCTGCAGCTGAATATCAATCTGCTCCAGATGATTCAAGTAAATATGAGCATCGCCTAGTGTATGAATAAACTCGCCAACCTCCAGCCCGCATTCCTGCGCGATCAGATGGGTAAGCAGAGCATAGCTTGCCACATTAAACGGAATGCCGAGGAAAATATCACCGCTGCGTTGATACAGCTGGCAGCTCAGCTTGCCGTTAATGACATAAAATTGGAACATCGTATGGCATGGCGGCAGCGCCATCGACGGTACATCCTCCGGATTCCATGCCGATACAATTAAACGCCGGGAATCCGGATTTTTCTTGATCGTATCTATGATGCCTTTAAGCTGATCAATGGTCTCCCCTTGCGTTGTGCGCCATTCACGCCATTGCTTGCCGTATACATTGCCCAGTTCGCCGTATTGTGCAGCAAAAACATCATCAGTCAGCACCAGCTGCGTGAATTTATCCATCTGCTCTTTGTATACGGCATTAAATGCTTCATCCGTCTGTGAGCGAAGGCCAAAGTCTGTCATGTCCGGACCATTGTAATCGGTGCTCTCCACCCATCTCTTAAACGCCCACTCATCCCAAATATGGTTATTATGCTGAAGCAAATATCGGATATTGGTATCACCCTTGATAAACCATAGCAATTCGCTGACGATCAGCTTAAAAGGCACTCTCTTCGTTGTCAGAATGGGAAAGCCTTTGCTTAAGTCAAACCGCATCTGGTAACCAAAAGTCGAGACCGTTCCCGTGCCCGTCCGATCCTCTTTCTTCACACCGTTAGCAAGTACATGCCGCAGCAATTGCAAATATTCAGCTTCCGTCGTTTGTATAGTCACTTTCTTCACTCCTTGCTCATCAATCAAAGCCGCATTCTTCTACCGGCATACATATCCGATCTGCGGCAAGAATATCAACACAGTCGTTCATCTGCGAAATAACTTGATAGAGGTTTTCTCTCCATTTTAACATTTTCGCAAGAGATTTGTCTTTACGTTTTCGCCGTGTTCTGCCGTTCCCGTTTTCTTTTCATCCGCAGCTCATGCCGCTCAGGAGCAGTTGCAAACATGCGGATCTCCTCGTCGGACTCCGGATATACTTTTGGCACCATTACGGGCTTGCCTTGATTATTTAACGCGACAAAGGTGAAGAAAGCCGTCACCGTTGTGGTTCGTTCAGCCGTATATAGATTCTCGGACTGAACGGTTACGCATACCTCCATCGAGGTATTGTGCACCCAGCTTACATAGGCCTCCACTTCTATAACTTCCCCAACCTTGATCGGAGCCACAAAATCAAGGCTGTCGGTAGAGACTGTCACCACCTGCATCCGGGCATGTCGCATTGCGGCAATAGCAGCCGCCTTGTCCATATACTCCATTACCTTGCCGCCAAACATGGTCTCATGATGATTCGTATCCAGCGGAAAAATGATCTGCGTCATGACCGTTCGGGATGCTCTCGCCGGCTTTTCCATAAGCTTTCGCTCCTTATGTTATGTACAGTTATAATATGCAAAAAGAGGCCCGCATGCTGTTCAAGCTGCGGGGCCTCTCTCACTAATCTCAAATAACGTAGATCAGATATTACTTAGCAACAGTGTGGATCGGATGTCCAAGCGCTACTTCAGCAGCGTCAAGAACAATTTCACCCAGTGTTGGATGCGCGTGGATTGTCAGGGCGATATCTTCGAGGGTAGCACCCATCTCGATAGCCAGAGCAAGCTCGGCAATCATGTTGGAAGCTTCCAGACCGATGATTTGCGCGCCAAGCACAAGACCAGTGTCAGCATCGGAAACAAGCTTCACGAAGCCTTCCGTCGCGTTAAGCGACATTGCGCGGCCGTTGATCGCAAATGGGAACTTGCCCACTTTTGTTTTGTAGCCTTTGTCTTTTGCTTCTTTCTCGGAAAGACCAACTGCTGCGCATTCCGGATCAGAGAAGCATACTGCAGGCACGCATTTGTAATCAATAACGCTTGGCAGACCGGAGATTGCCTCTGCAGCAATACGGCCTTCGTACATCGCTTTGTGCGCAAGAGCAGGACCAGCGATGATATCGCCGATTGCATAGATATGCGGGTTGCTTGTACGGCATTGTGCGTCAACTTCAACCAGACCGCGCTCGCCAACTTTAACGTTAGCCAATTCGAGACCAAGGTCTCCGTCTGTGTTAGGACGACGGCCAACGGTAACGAGCAGGTAATCCGCTGTTACTTTCTCTTCTTTGTCGCCAACTTTATAAGTCAGTGTAACGTCTTTATCCGTTTGCTCAGCGCCTTGAGCCATTGCGCCAGTCACGATATCAACGTTAGTGCCTTTCAGTTTCTTGGCAACGATCGAGCCCATATCTTTATCGAAGCCTGGCAGAATCGCGTCGCCGCCTTCGATGATTGTTACTTTTGTACCGAATTTGGAGTACATTTGACCAAGCTCGATACCGATGTAGCCGCCGCCGATCACGATGATGCTTTTCGGAATCTCAGGCAGGGACAATGCACCTGTCGACGAAACGATACGGCCGCTGAACGGGAATGCTTTCAGCTCGATCGGACGGGAACCAGTTGCGATAATGCAGTTTTTGAAACGGTAGCGCGGTGCTTCTTGATCGTTGAAGACACGTGCTTCGTTCTCGTTGATGAACATCACTTCGCCGTTGAAATATTGCACTTTGTTCGCTTTCAGAAGCGATGCAACGCCGCCAGTCAGTTTTTTAACGATACCGTTTTTGAACTCTTGTACTTTATTCCATTCCACCTTCACGTCGCCGGCAGTAATGCCGAACGCCGATGCATGGCTGATGGATTCGTATTGATGGGATGCCGAGATAAGCGCCTTGGAAGGAATACAGCCAACGTTCAAACAAACGCCGCCCACATTTTCCTTCTCAACAACAAGAACGTTCTGACCAAGCTGTGCTGCGCGGATTGCCGCAACATAACCGCCAGGACCTGCACCGATGACTAGAGTATCAATATCTAAAGACGGATCTCCTACTACCATTGTAGTTACACCTCCATGATGAATAGTTCTGGTTGACCCAGAAGCTGTTTAATGTAGTTCATAAAGTTTTGAGCAGTTGCGCCGTCGATGAGACGGTGGTCGAAGCTCAGCGACAGAGCCATTACAGGTGCTGCCACGATTTCGCCGTTGCGTACAACCGGCTTCTCAGAGATACGGCCAGTACCCAGGATTGCAACTTCAGGGAAGTTGATTACCGGAGTAAAGAACATACCGCCAGCGGAACCGATGTTGGAAATCGAAATGGTGCTGCCTTTAAGCTCAGCGGCAGTAAGCTTGCCTTCGCGGCCTTTTGCAGCCAGGTCGCGGATTTTGTCTGCAACCATGAAAATATTTTTGCGGTCAGCGTCTTCGATAACCGGAACGATCAGGCCGTTGTCCGTATCTGTCGCGATACCGATGTTGTAGTACTTTTTGTACACGATTTCTTGGCTGGCTTCATCCAGCGTAGCGTTCATGATCGGGAATTGACGGCAAGCTGCAACAAGTGCCTTCACGATGAATGGCAGGTAAGTCAGCTTGGAACCTTTTTTCTCTGCATACGGTTTGTATTTCGAGCGCAGAGCAACCAGTTCGGTTACGTCAACTTCGTCCATGATGGTAACGTGAGGAGCCGTGTATACCGATTTAACCATCGCGTTAGCAATTGCTTTGCGGATGCCTTTGAACGGTACGCGCTCTTCCGGACGGTAAGCGTCAACTGCCGCTGCCGGTTTAGCTGCTGGTGCTTCAGCCGCTGCTGGTGCTGCCGCTTCCGTTGCCGGAGCTGCCGCCGCTGGTGCTGCACTGCCGCCGCTTGTTACGTCTTCACGAGTAATGCGGCCGTTTTTGCCAGTGCCGGTAACCGTCGTCAGGTCAACCCCTTGCTCACGGGCAAATTTACGAACGCTAGGTGTAGCCAGAACTTGACCGCCAGTTGCTTTTGGAGCTTCTGCTGGTGCAGCAGGAGCTGCTACTGGTGCCGCTGCAGGTGCAGCCGGTGCTGCTGCTGGAGCAGGAGCCGCCGCCGCTGGTGCTTCAGTTGCAGGAGTATCTTGCTCAGGAAGTTCGCCTTCTGCGTCAATGATCGCCACAACTTCGCCAACACGGCATACTTGACCGTCTTTCATGCGAACTTCTGTAACCGTACCGTTAACCGGACTAGGAACTTCTACAACTGCCTTATCATTCTGTACTTCCATGATGATATCGTCATCCGTTACTTTGTCGCCGACTTTAATATGCACTTTAACGATTTCGCCTTCATGCAAGCCTTCGCCAAGCTCTGGAAATTTGTATTCAAATTTCGCCAATGTAGTTACCTCCTAAAAAGAATTATCGCTTACTTTGCGGTAATTCTTACCTCGTAAGCATGTGCTTAAAGAATTATCGCTTACTTTGCGGTAAATTCTTGCCTCGTAAGCATTCATCACGTATTGCCGCCTAATGACGGCTTTGCCCGCTTAATAGCGGGCAATTTATAACCATCATCCATAAGGATGAATTACATTAAAAGTTCAGGACTTTATTAACCGCATCTACGATACGAGCTGGTGTTGGCAGCCAAGTATCTTCGATTTGCGCGAATGGGTACACCGTATCCGGGCCAGCAACGCGAAGCACTGGAGCTTCAAGGTGCAGGATTGCTTTTTCGTTGATTTGAGCGATAACTTCTGCAGCTATGCCGGAAGTTTTTTGCGCTTCTTGAACAACGATTGCGCGGTTTGTTTTCTTGATCGAAGCAACGATTGTGTCAATATCGAGCGGCACCAGGGAACGCAGGTCGATAACTTCCGCGTTTACACCATTCTTCGCGAGCTCGTCCGCCGCTTTCACAGCTGTGTGAACCATCATGCCGTAAGCGATGATGGTTACGTCGGAACCTTCGCGGACAACGTTTGCTTTACCAATCTCAACCGTGTATTCGCCTTCCGGTACTTCAGCACGGAATGCACGGTACAAGTTCAGATGCTCCATGAAGAATACAGGGTCGTTATCGCGGATTGCAGCGATCATCAGACCTTTTGCATCGTAAGGGTTGGATGGAATAACCACTTTAATACCTGGAGTTTGAACAGCAAGACCTTCCAGGGAATCCGTGTGAAGTTCCGCTGCCTTAACGCCGCCGCCAAATGGCGTACGGAATACGATTGGCGAGTTGTAACGGCCGCCGGAACGGTAACGCATACGCGCCGCTTGAATGAACATTTGGTCCATCGCTTCATAGATGAAGCCGACGAACTGGATTTCAGCAACCGGACGGAAGCCTTGAATACCCATACCAACCGCCAGACCGCCGATTGCGGATTCGGCAAGAGGCGTATCAAATACGCGCTCCTCGCCGAATTCTTCTTGCAAACCTTCTGTTACACGGAATACACCGCCAACTTTACCAACGTCCTCACCGAAGATAAGTACGTTCTCATCACGTTTAAGCTCCACACGCATAGCGTCGCGGATTGCTTCCAACATATTCATTTGAGCCATGATCGTCAGATCCTCCTTCATTTTTGCTCATGCAAAATCCCATCGTCAGGCAAGGGTTTTATTGAAAATCAGCCTTTTGCTCTTCCAGGTGCTGAGGCGTTGTTTCGAACATGGAATCAATCAAGCCGCCAACTGTCATTTTCTCCGTTGCTTCTGCTTTTTTGATGTTCTCGTTAACAGCCGCTTTCGCTTCCTCTTTCACACGGTTCGTATCTTCTTCCGTCCAGAGGCCTTTCTTCTCAAGGAACTTGCCGAAACGAATAAGAGGATCTTTCAGGCCCCATTCCGCTTCTTCATCTTTCGTACGGTATTTCGTCGCATCGTCAGACAACGAGTGCGGACGGAAACGGTAAGTCAACATCTCGATCAGTGTCGCACCTTCGCCGTTGCGGCCGCGTTCAGCAGCTTCAGATACCGCTTTAATTACAGCAAGAACGTCCATGCCGTCAATTTGTACACCTTTAATACCGGCAGCAACCGATTTATGTGCAATAGACATTGCCGCAGTTTGTTTCTCAAAAGGAGTCGTGATGGCATAACGGTTGTTTTGTACAACATAAATAACTGGAAGTTTGAATGCTCCAGAGAAGTTCAAAGATTCATAGAAATCGCCCTCGGAGGAACCGCCGTCACCCGTATAAGTGATAGCCACACGTTTCTCGCCGCGTTTCTTGAATGCCATAGCTACACCAGCTGCATGAAGAACTTGTGCGCCGATAATGATTTGCGGCATAAGCACATGCACATCAGCAGGAATTTGACCGCCATGTTGATGGCCGCGGGAATACAGGAAAGCTTGGTACAGAGGCAGACCATGCCATACAAGCTGCGGCATATCGCGATAGCCTGGGCAAATGAAATCATCTTTATTAAGCGCGTATTCACTGCCAACCATCGAAGCTTCTTGTCCGGATACCGGAGCATAGAAGCCAAGGCGGCCTTGACGGCCAAGGTTAACGGCACGCTCATCCCAAGTACGGGTAAATACCATACGGTACATTATTTCTTTCAATTGTTCGTCAGTCAGGTCCGGCATATATTCCGGGTTAACTACGTCGCCGTCGAGCGACAACACGGATAATGGTTTTACAGGTTCCGTTTGAACTTCATAAGGCAATTTGTTAAGCACTTTGCTCATTTTGAACGCTCACCTCGATCATTAATATTTGAAAATCGGAGCTCTCTGTTATAGAATCATAATACACCTGTTTACCGAATATGGTCAAAGAAAAAAACAAAAAAACCGTTGTTTTTTCGCTAATCTGGCCGATTTTACTGATGAATTGTATATGTAACAGATTCGATTTTTCTGTATAACAGCATAATACAATCAAGGTTCGATACCAGACCATGACAGGGGAACGGGCAGATTCACATTACCTTACTATTGTTTACCCACATGCCAACCATTCCATTCAGGGGGATTCACATATGACTGACGAACGATATTTGAAACGTACTGTAGTGAAAGAAATTGTAAAAAGCAGCTATTTGGCTGAAGGCGAACGCAGCCTGCGCGTTTATTTGCCGCCCGGTTATAATGAAGTGCTGAGCTATCCCGTGGTGTACTGTCAGGACGGCGAAGACTTCTTCAATTTCGGACGAATTGCTACAACGGCAAACCGTCTTATTCTCGATGAAGGCGTCGAGCCGTTTATTATTGTTGGCGTAGATGTCGACAAAACCTACAGAACAGCGGAATATTCGCCTGACGGAGACCGTCACGAAGCTTATGTCCGCTTCTTCGGTCAAGAGCTTATCCCATTTATTGAAAGCAAATACCCGGTGCGTACTGCTCCCGAGCAGCGCCTGCTGGCCGGCGACTCGCTCGGCGGAACGATTTCCTTCCACCTCGCCGTGACCTATCCTGAGCTGTTCACGCGCATTTTGTCGCTATCTGGTGCATATTATGACCGTTCCCGCGAAATTATGGAAGCTCAAAAGAACCTGTCTTGGCTGGAGATCTATATGATAGCCGGCTTCCAGGAAACAGCTTATGATACAGGGCATGGCGTATTTAATTTCCTCGACATCAACCGGACAGCCCGCTCCCTTCTGGAAGCACGCGGCGCGAAAGTAACTTACGCCGAAAAAGACGGCGGTCATCAATGGGGCTTCTGGCAGCAGGAGCTGCCTGAAGGCCTGATGCATTTTATCGAAGTAGAATAAACGGAATATTAGATCGCAGCAAAAAGGCCTTTCCCGGTTGTCTTCTGACAAGGGAAGGCCTTTTCTAATTGCCGTTCTCGATTATTTCAGGTCATTAACGATTTGATCAAGCAGTCTCTCGCAGCCTTCTGTAACCAGCTCATACACATAATCGAAGTTACCAGTATAATACGGATCCGGCACATCATTTTCGGCCAGATGCGGCAGCATGTCCATAAATTTGAATACTTTCGCCGAATGGGATACCTCACCGATGATGCGGCGGACATCTGCTTCATTCTTTGTATCCATGCAGACGATATAATCAAACGCCCGGTCATTAACTGTAAATTGTCTTGCCTTCATCCCGGCATAAGAGATGTTATGAAGCTCAAGCTGCTTGCGCGTCCCTTCATGCGGCGGCTTGCCGATATGCCAATCCCCTGTTCCGGCTGAATCAATCTCGATAACGTCGGCCAGCTTTCTTTGCTCCACCAGATTGCGGAATACAGCCTCCGCCATTGGCGAGCGGCAAATATTGCCGAGGCAAACAAACAGTACGCGTGCTTTATTCATATGATGCCACCTTCCTTCTGTTTAAGCGACCGGCGAGGCAGTCTCCATTTGTAGTAAACCGACAGCATGCGGAACACGATAACAATAACAAACAGAACCAAAAGCTCCAACGTTGTATGGAACCAGCCTTCACCTACAGCCAGGCCTGCGAGCATCGCCCATACCGCATAGATCTCATCCTTAAGTACAAGCGGCTTCCGTCCTGCCAGTACATCGCGGATGATCCCTCCGCCAATACCGGTAAGCATTGCCGCTACAAGTACAGCGCTGATCGGATGATGCATCTCTGTCGCATATAACGCACCTTGAATAGCGAATGCCGACAATCCGATCGCATCAAAGAATGATTCGCTTTTTTTCCATTTGTTAATCCAGGATACAGGCAACAGGAAAGCAATCGTCATGGCGATTACCGCAATTTCCAGCAAGCTCCCCTGGTTCCATAATGTTGTAACCGGTCGGCCGATCAGCAAATTTCGTATGACCCCGCCTCCAAACGCGGTCACAAGGCCAAGCACGAATACGCCAAGAATGTCGTATTCTTCTTCCATAGCTACAATCGCGCCGCTGACTGCAAATGCAACCGTACCGATAATACTGAAAACGCCAAAGATGTCCAAGCTCCCTACTCCTCCGCTTCCATGATGACCGCCCATTCGCGTACGTTCCGCCACTCCTGTCGGTATGTCCTTCATCATTTTAGCCGCGGATATCCGGTTTGACAATTGCTTCTTTTACCTCTTCTTCTTTCTTTTTTCTCAAAAACCTAGTTTTATACCTCGGCTTCGCATTATACTGGCTTCAGCACTATTCATGAATGAAAGGAAAAGTGAACATGAACAGCCGAATGATTATTTGTACAGGCGGCCGATTAGGGGATTGGGTACATGCCTATATCAGCCGTGGCGATCTGTTAATTGGCGCAGACCGCGGCGCTTTATTTCTGGTGCAGAACGGGTATACGCCGGATCTGGCGCTTGGTGACTTCGATTCCGTGACCCCGGAGCAATTGGAGCTTATCCGATCGATCAGCCGGGAGACGCTCACCTATGATCCGATCGATAAAGACTATACCGATACAGAACTCGCCTTCCGATATGCTCTGGATCAAGCTCCGTCCGAGATCAGATTGCTTGGCGCATTGGGGAGCCGATTTGACCACTCGCTCGCGAATGTTCATCTGCTGAAGCTGGCTCTTGAGCAAGGCATCCCCGCTTCTATTACCGATGAGAATAATACGATTTCACTTGCGCAAGAAGGAACTGTCCAGCTCAATCAAAGCGGATACAGCCATGTTTCTCTCCTGCCGCTGTCCGAGGAGGTAACCGGAATTACTCTGCATGGATTTGCTTACCCGCTTCATGAAGCGACGCTGCGGATCGGCCAATCCCTTGGAATAAGCAATATTCTTGCCGAACCTGTTGGCACCTTAACCGTCCGCACCGGTACACTTCTTGTTATCCAGAGTAAAGATTAACGGGAAAAGCATTTATTCCCCGGTTACATCCGGCTTCGTCTCGATTGTCAGACCTTCTACATACTTGCGGTTCATCAGCTTCCTCTTCTTGCGGTTCTCCTTCGTATCGAACACAATATCCATATCGTAATCCATACCGGGATACAGCTTTTCCTTGCTGATATAGGGCTTGATCCGCTTACGGTTGAAAGCCATCTTCTTCCCCTGTACCTGCACGATCACCTCTCCCCGTTCATCCGCCGGCTGAAATACGATCCCGGCACGCTTCAACGGATAAATCCATACCGCATCTCCCTTGCTATAGGCAGGTGCCGGGGATTTTTCCTTTGGTATTGTCAATGTGACCGGCTGTTCGGCTTCTTCCAACCGAGCATTAGTGTCCACCGTTGTTGTTTCCTCTTCCTCTTCCTTAACTGATTCGTCCAGCCGGATCTCTACCCTGCCTTCGGCAAGCTTCTCTGCCCGCTGCATCACATGCTCCGGCAGCCCGAATCGTCTTGCAATCGCAAAGGCATGACTCTCTCCCGCTTCCCCGATCTCAAGACGATACAGCGGACGAAGCGTCTCGGCATCAAAGGCCATTCTCGCATTCATACAGCCGGGCGTTCTGGAGGCAAACTTCTTAATTTCGTTAAAATGTGTAGTTGCCCCCGTTAAAGCACGGCGCTTCAGCAATTCCTCAAGCACTGCAATAGAAAGGGCGATCCCTTCGCCGGGGTCCGTCCCTGCTGCCAGTTCATCCAGCAGAATAATGGTGTTCTCGTCCGCAGAATGCAGCATTTCCTTCAAAACAGCAATATGCGAGGAGAAGGTGCTAAGCGATTGCTCAAGGCTTTGTCCGTCGCCTACATCAGCCATAATATGACGGAAAACACCAAACCGGCTGTCCGGCGAAGCCGGTACAAGCAAGCCGGATTGAACAAGCAGCGCGAGCAGCCCAATTGTTTTCAGCGCTACCGTTTTGCCTCCCGTGTTTGGTCCTGTTATGATAAGCTGCTTCCATTGCAAGCCAAGCTCCACATGAATCGGTTCCGCATGCCGGCCCAGCAAAGGATGGCGGGCTTCAACCAGCCTGATCATCGGCTCATCACATAATGTGACTGGCTGACCGTCATAAGAGAGTGACAGCTTACCCCGCGCCAGCATGAAATCAAATGACGCCATCGCCTCCCGGTTCTGAAGCAGTTCCAGCTTATATTGCTCTGCCTCATCCGACAATCTGGATAAAATAATCGTCCGCTCCCGTTCCTCTTCGGCTGACCACTCCTGCCATTCCTGCTGCAGCTCCGCTACGTCAATCGGCTCAACAAACAAGGTTTGACCGCTTGCCGATTCATCCCATACCGTACCGGGAACCAGCTTGCGATGCTCCCGTTTGACCGAAATAACAGAACGGCCCCTTCGCTTGCTTATGATCGGGTCCTGCAGTGCTGACTTGTATTTGGAGAGTGAAGCTTCCAGCTTCTTATGAATTTTATCCTCTACAACAATGAGATGGCGCCGGATCGTTCCCAGATCAGGACTGGCATGATCCGTAAGCTTGCCGTACCGGATACATCGGTCGAGCTCTTGCCTGAGGCTTGGGCAATCATTCATAGAATCCGCATAAGCTGCAATCGTAGGTGCAATCAAACGTTTGTTGTCCATATACCGCTTCATTTGGGCAATAGATACAAGCCAGGCCAGCAGCTGGTCAAGCTCTGTTTCTGTATAGATCCGCCCTTTGCCAAGCAAGGCCAGAAACGGATCAATCCCCTCCATAGCCGACAATGGAACACTTGCCCCGCTAGCCAGCAAGGCCGATGCTTCCTCGGTTTCCTTCAGCCATGCTTTGATCTGTGACCGGTTTGTGCTGGGTACATGACGTTCAGCAAGCATGCGGCCTGCCGGGGATACCGTGTATTCAATCATTTTACCTTTCAGTTTGTCATATTCCAGTCTTTGAAGTACCGCTTCGTTCATGTTTAGATGCTCCTTTATCTGTTTTTGGGTATAAAAAAACAGGAACAGAACGCAGAAGCGTTCCGTTCCTGTTGTTGGTCCGGCATGCATACACCTATCCCGTTATATGCTCGTCAGCACGCAAAAAAACCGTGCTGCAAGAGCACGGTGATTGGCCGCTGCCGAATAGCATTCAGGCGGAAATCCTCATGTCCTTAACTCATGGCACCGGTCCTTGTTAGAAGACGTCACAATAGAAACATGCGTATTAGTTGGAAAATACACATGTAACCCATTAAAACGTTGTTAACAAGACCGATTTATCCAATTAGGAGTTAAGAACACCAGCAAACATTAAAATTTCCCCTTCCGAAATAAAGCAAAATGCTATGAAATAGCTAAATCCGTTAGCTACATCCACAATGTACGCTAACAGACAGTCTTTTGTCAACTTATTTGCCTATAGAAATTTCCATTCCGGTATGCGCAAATGCCGCATACGGCGGCAGCGGATAAGCTCTTCTTAGATCAATGTCATGCGACAGATGGGTAAACAATGTTTTCTTTGGCTCCCACACAGAAAGGCGCTCCAGCGCCTCCGTCACATCATACACAGAGCGAGTCTCATAAGGGAAATTCTCCTTATAAAAGCTTGTGCCAAGTACGAGCAGATCAAGTCCATACAAGGGCTTCTGCTGCTCTTCGGTAAGACCGATGGAATCGGAGCAATAGGCCCATGCTATCCCGGATTCCCGCTGGTCAAAACGATAAGCATACGCATAACCGTTCTTCCCATGGTTCACTTTCCAGGCGGATACTTCCCAGCTCCCGAAGGAACAAGACTGATCAAGCGGGATAAAAGCAATGTTCCGCCCCAGCCAAGGAAAACGTTGAATAATGTCTGTTATCACTTCAGCAGGCGCATAAGCTTCACCCTTCACGCCTAACCAGCGGCAGGCATCTGCCCATTCAGGCAGACCGCCAATATGGTCAAAGTGAGCATGCGTCACAAGAATACGGTTCACAAACCGCAGTCCTGCAGCTTCCATCTGCTTTCCCCAGTCCGGCCCGCAGTCGATCATCATCGTGCCAAAGTCTGCAGCATCAAGCTGCACAAGGGAACGGAAGCGGCGGTTCCTACCGCCTGCACGCGATTCACTGCATACCTCGCAATCGCAATAGACGCGGGGTACCCCCATCGCATCTCCTGTTCCGCGAAAAGTAACGGTGATCATATCGGCAGCAGCTCGATTTGATCCCGGCCGCGCAACCCTTCCACCATATCCAGCCATTCCTGCGGTTTATTCGGAAGTGCAGAATAATAGCCTTCAAGGAATCGAACAACAAGCGATGCCGGAATAGAAGACAGCTCTTCGTCAGCCGGCAGGAAGCAAAGGTTAAGCCCTTCTACGGCTTCGCCTGTATGCTCCCACGAAGGATGAACATATGGGACGTTAATCATTTTGTAGCCGATATGCGACAGTACTTCACGGCGAACAAACGGATTCATCGGCGTAACCCCGCCAAATTCATGCTCCCCGCTTTCATACGGATTATAAATTTCGGCAAACATGCCGATTGGCGTTGTACCCGATTCCTCAGCTAATCTGGCCAAATCCTTCTCGCGGCCACGCATCAGGAAACGGCCGATTCCTCTGTTCGCCTCGCCGATAATCGTAAAGTCGGTCATCGCGACACGCAATTCCGGATAATAGCGGTATTCAGTCGATCCAACAACCTCGCCCTTGTCTACTGCAACATAGACATGAATACTTGGATCTTCAAGCGGCTCTTTCCAAAGCTCGTATGCCAGCACCTCTTCAGGCGGAAAAATACGTTTGAGCAATGCGTGAAGCGATACGAAGTAAGGATCGTTAATGGAAGTAATGCGGTGGTATTGCATGATTATTCTCCTCTCACTATGGATAGCCGTGGGCTGGCACTATGAGAAAGCTTGGGCTTTCTGCCGCTGTTGTTTTTAAATTTCTCGAATTCTATATCCGTTTAGGTTGAAATTTAAAAACAAAGGCGGACGCTACGCTCCGAAAGCTCCAAGCCCTTCTCTCCGTGCCTGCACAGACTATAAAATTCGAAGTCGAAAAAATAATAGCATTATCCTAGAGAAACGGATTGCGCCATTCCATCAGCGCTGCGTAATTGCAGGACTCTTCGTCATCCAGATAGTCTGATGCAATACCGACCGGTGTCCTGCCGCAGCGGAGCAGAAACGTGATGACCGGATCTTTATAGATCCCTTTCATCACTTTGTCGAAGTATTGCTGCGGCGTCTCTTCAGCCGCATATTGGTGGTAGCCCGGCATTCTGCCGGCTCCGAGCAGACGCTTAAGGTTCAGATGCACAACGGTCTCGTACATCGACTGAAGCAGCCACTTGCCGATGCCTGCCTTCCGGTAAGCCGGAATAACGCAAATATCGGCGACATATAAGGTATCCCCGTTCGGATTATGATTGCGGATATAACCGCTGTCTGTGATCTGCTCCCAGCTGTGTGCTTCGTGATACTGAGCCATATCCACGATCAATCCAGTCATGGAGCCAATCACTCTGCCTCCGACTTCACAGCATAGCGCCCCTTCCGGGAACCGGGTAATATGCTCATTCAGCTGCTCCTCGCTCCACCACAGCTCCTCGGGATAGGGAGGCGGGAAGCATTCGCTCTGTACGGCAATCAAACCTTGAAAATCTTCCTTTGTATACGAACGAATAATAGCTTCGGTTGGAACCCCGTCATGTATGATATACAATTGCTTACGCATATTACGCTTGCTCCCTCCCCAGCAGAGTCTTACGCCCAGTCCGTATAAAGATCTGTCCGGCGGTCTCTCCAGGTCGTTACTGAACCGGCCGCACGGACATCTTCCAGCAGCTTAAGATCAAGATCCGCAACGATCAGCATATCATCATTGATGACGCCCTCACTCAAGATCCCCGCAGGCGGGAAAGGAATATCGTTAGGGGTGATCACGGCTGCCTGACCATAATTCGCACGCATAAAGTCTACTTTACGCAATGCCCCTACTGTTCCGGTTGTGACGATATATACCTGGTTTTCTACCGCTCTGGCATGACAGCAATACCGGACCCGATAGAAGCCATGACGATCATCCGTACAGGAAGGGCAGAAAATAACATCCGCCCCTTTGGCACGCGCCATCCGGACGATCTCAGGAAACTCTATATCGTAGCAGGTCAACATGGCTATAGTGCCAAAAGGCGTGTCGAAGACCTGCAGGCCATCTCCGGGAGACATATTCCATTCACTTACTTCCGTTGGAGTCAGATGGATTTTGGCTTGACGGTCAATCTTCCCGTCCGGATGGAACAAATGAGCCGTGTTCTGACGCTTGCCGTTACCGGCATCAACAACATGGGTACCGCCTACAATATATACACCATATTCGGCTGCCAGGGAATTGAACAAGTCTTCGTACTGTTCCGTAAACTCAGGCAAACGGTCAATCGGCAATGCTTTGCCAGCACTGTCGCCAATCGATAACAGTTGAGTGGTCAGAAATTCCGGGAACAAAATAAACTGCGTCCCGTATTCGGACGCATTACGAACATAATGCGTCACTTGTGCAGCAAAATCATCAAACGTCTGGATATCTTCCAGCTTGTATTGTACAGAGGCAACCCGGTATTTCAACGAACTCTCCCCTTACTTTCTTTGTTTGAATTGAAGCGTAATGGTTGTCCCGAGATCAGGCAAGCTGAATACATCAATCTTGCCTTCATGCAAATCCACGATACGCTTGGCAATCGACAGTCCAAGGCCAGCTCCGCCGGTCGCGCGGCTTCTTGCTCCATCTACACGGTAGAAACGCTCGAACATATGCGGAATTTCATTTTCCGGAATGCCGATCCCTTTGTCCTTCACTTCAATCTTCACGATATTTTTCGCCACGCTGACAGAGACATCGATCGGATCTTTGCTGTATTTAATCGCATTGTCCAGCAAGATGACAAGCAGCTGCTGGATTTTGTCCTTATCCCCATACATTCGGACAGATCGCGACAAAGCCTTCACCCTAATCGGCCGTTGGAAGGTTGTCTGGAGCATAACCGCCAGCTCCTCGACCACCAGCACTACGTCGAACATCTCTTGATTCAGCCAATCTTCCTGCTCGGCTTCCGCCAGCATCAGCATGGACTTCGTCAAGGTTTGCAGCCTGCTTGCTTCTTTATCGATAGCTTCAATAGCCTCGTCGCGAATGCTTGCATCATCACGCCCCCACCGCTTCAGCATACCAGCATAGCTGCTGATGACAGTAAGAGGGGTCTTCAGCTCATGAGAAGCATCGGCAACAAATTGCTTTTGTCTGGCGAAGGTCCGGTCAAGCCGGTCGATCATCTGGTTAAAGGCGCGAACAAGCTGCTGCAGCTCTGCCGATTCCTCATGGCTTGAAGGCTCGATCTTGCGCAGCTTCCCGCTCCTGTCGATCTCACGCATCGTATTTACCATCTGCTGCATAGGTGAGGTAAGACGCGAGGTGAACCAGTATGTTCCGAAGATCGCAAACAGGATAGCGCCGGCACTCGTCACTGACAAAGCGGCAACCAGAATTTGCAGATAATCGTCAAGCTCATTCAGGACACGATTGATTTCAAGCATCGCAACGACATCAGGCCCGTCATAGATCGGCACGCGCATGTACATAATACGCTCGCTGCCTTTTTTAATCATCCCGGTATCATGATGGCCCTGATAGGCTGCCGGCAGATTTAATAGAATGGGATCTGAACCGGTAATATTGACGATTTTGTTATCCGGCCTAATAATACGTATCATTTCATTCACATTATAATATTCACTGAGCAGATCGGGATCATAGATCCCTTTGCCATCCTGTATTAACGGATTTTCCAGCATGAGATTCACTTTATTCCCGATTACCCGCTCTTCGCTTTCCGTCGTAATCTTGATAACGTAGAAATAAACAAAGATATTAAACAGAATTAGAATAAAGATCAGCCAGAATATCGTAAAAAGGGTGAATCGTTTGCGAAGCGTCATGCGTCAGGCTCCTTTATCATATATCCGACCCCCCTAACGGTATGAATCAGCTTATGGCGGTAGCCCTTGTCCAGCTTTTGACGCAAATATCGGATATAGACGTCTACCAGGTTTGTTTCCCCGATAAAATCATACCCCCATACTTCGGATAAAATATCTTCCCGAGACTTCTCCTCGTTCTTGTTCTCGACCAGGTAGACGAGTAATTCAAATTCACGCGGCGTCAGCTCGATGACGATATCTTTGCGGTATACCTTGCGCGTACGGAGCTCGATCGTCAAATCTCCAACCTTGATCATATCGGAGCCTTCGGATTCCTTTGGATACTGCTGGAATATACGCAAAATATTGCGGACACGGGCAAGCAGCTCCTCCATTGCAAACGGCTTCGTTATATAATCATTCGCGCCATGCTCAAAGCCGCTGACCTTATCAGGAACGGTATCTCTTGCCGTCAGCAAAATAACAGGAACCGGATTACCGGCTTGCCGCAAACGGCGGAGCACTTCAATTCCGTTTAATTCGGGAAGCATCACATCAAGCAGAACCAGCTCCCATTCGCCTGTTGATGCCATTTCATATCCTGTACGTCCGTCGGCTGCTGTACCGACCGTATATCCTTCATGCTCTAATTCGAGCTGTAATATGCGGGAAATCCCCGCTTCATCTTCTACTACCAGAACTCGTTCATTCATATTAGGATGTTCACCTGCTTCCAATTATGCTTATGGACTCGTATTCATCATAAAGAAGGTTTATTTCAATTGCAAGCAAGGTCAGCGTCTAAAGCTGACATGATCCGCATTCATCCGTGCTTCCTTCAGAATATATTCGATTAACGGCATAAACGCCTTCTCAAGCGGTTTGCCTAAGCTCTTCACGTCCGTTGCCCATTTTCCCTTCCACATCGTATCCAGCCAATCGGATGCCGGCAGCAGCGGGACAGCCGCAATAGGCGGTTCAGGCAGCATTCCGATCCACTCGCTGCGGCTATGGAATTTCACATCCTTATTGACCAGCCATAGCAATGTGCTTCCTTCCGCTGCAAGCTTCTTGCTCATTTGTCTCAGCTCCTGAAGATGATCCGCCCTCCATCTGGAGGGATATGGGTCGGCTACCGCCAGTACGATATCCGAGCCGAGCAGCCAGTCTTGACGCTGGAGCATCGAACCACCCGATACATCGGTAATTGCAACGGCAGGTTCTTTGGCTTTGAGGCGAAGCCGCAGCTTGTCAAGCTCATCTCTCTGATCTTGTGTGACCGGATGCTGCTGGGCATGCCACCTTGCTCCTTGCTCTTTCCAGCTATAATACCTGTCTTCCAGTTGATCTCGTCCCCTCATATTACTTCGCAGCAACACCGACCATTCAGGCCGTTCAGACGGAAATTCTGCCGCCGCACACGGTATTCCCCGGTATGCCAGCAGCTTGGCGAGTGTAATAGCTACAAATGTTGCTCCAGCGCCGGGTGATACCGGTACGACAGCAATATTTACGGTCCGGCTTCCTTCGCTGCCGCTTCTGTAAGATAGTCTTGGTGTTCCAGAGGAAGTGAAAAGCGAGCCTTGGGCTGGCAGATGGCTCGCAAAAGCCTGCAGCTCCTTGTCCACATCGGCCATTGTATTATAACGGTCCTCCACCTTTGGCTGAACCATTCTCCACAGTAAATCTGAAAAACGGCCTGGTACATCAGCCTGCAGCTGTCTCCTAAAGCCGCTGCTCCGATTCATAATTTCGGAGGGGTCCAGATAACTCCCTTCACTGAGTAAATAATAGAGCAGCGCCCCAAACCCGTAAATATCTGATCGGGCCTCGCTTCGTCCCAAATGCTGCTCCGGTGCAGCAAACCCTGGCGTACCCAGCTTCATCGTCGTTTGGGTTTGCAAGACGGTTCTTGATTTCGCAATACCGAAGTCGATCAGACGGACATGCCCGTTATTTTCAACCATAATATTGGCTGGCTTCAAATCACGATGAATAATGGGCGGAGACTGGCTGTGCAAATAGACAAGCGCGGAACATACCGGCATGGCAATTTGCAGCACTTCACGAAAGGTAAACCTTCTCCCCTGCCGGTTATACAATTCCCCTAGCGTCAGGCCATGAATATAATCCATCACAATGGCTTCGGTGCCATAATCGGTAAATGTAAAGCTGTCCATAATATGAGGCAGATTCGGATGGCTAAGACGCATCAGCATTCTGGCTTCCTCCGAGGCTTGCTCCGAATCTGTCACTTTAATAGCGCGGAGCTTCCCTTGAAGCTTCCGGTCTTCAGCAGCGTAGACATCCCCCATTCCTCCGCTGCCAAGCTTCCCTACAATGATGTACCTCTCACCGACTATCATGCCCGAATCCAGACTTAACAGCTTACCTTCCTGCTTCATTTCCTCAGTCTCCTTCCACCTTCTCATAGCAACAAAAAATCCCGGCTTGATAGAGGAATCCAATTGGACTCCAAATCAAGCCGGGATGCTTTCCCGATGTTACGCTTAATATCAATTATCGTAGCATACGCGCTGGCAACGCGCCTACTGTTTCTTTTCCAGGTACAGCGTAATCTCCTCACGGTTATGGAACAGCTGCTTCGCCCGTTTAATAATAAATGCGGTGGAGAACCGCTCCTTCACCTCGCGAATCGTCTGCAGCGGCTTCTTATGCATAAGTTTTATCGTAATGATAGCTGTCGCATGCGGCGCAAGCGCCTCTTCCAGATCCAATACCAGCCTGCACATCTGCATGGGACTCCAACTCATATCGCATACCAGCAGGTCAAAGGAAGCCGGTTTGAACTTCACTTCTGATGCATTCCGTTTCAAGTAGGTCAATGCAGGATGTCCGGCTAATGTCGGGTGCAAATCCCCCGGATCAATTGCCGTTACCCGTAATCCCCTTTCCAGCAGCAGAGATGTCCAACCGCCTGGAGCCGCTCCGATATCCATTGCGTTGCGGAACCTGGCATAATCCAGTCCAAATTCCCGTTCCGCCTCAAGAAGCTTGAATTTGGCGCGTGAGATTTGGCCTTCCTCCCGCTGGAATCGGACCGCTCCGCCCGGCCAGTCTGACAGCATATCCTCAGGTTTGCCAAATCCAATATACAGCTCGCTGGCAACCGCAAAGATAGCAATAATGATATCCGGCTGTTGAACAACCGGCTCAGCATCCAGCTCCTCTAATACCGCATCCAACACAGCCTTGGTATCCGAAGCTGAATAAGGGAAAGCTGTTTTATTCGCACGGCGGACGTGAATAGCTACCTGCTTGTCCGCAAACAGCAAACGGGAACGTCTTACTGTCTCCGACAATTCCTGCAGATCATCAGCATTGCCCTTAATCTCAACCGTACGGTCAACAGGTTGCAAATGCCGCAGGAAGATCGGCTTGTCCGCAGCAACAGCTGCAACAACCTCTTCTGCTGACTTTTCGCTGTCAAATAAAAAAGTTTCTCCGGCGGCAAGCTGCGTCACCTTCACGCCGTCTAACAGCCGCCGAAGCTCTTCAATTGCATAAGGGGAATACCCCTGATTAGCCGTACCAATCCATCGGCTCACTTCAACACCTCCGTTATTGCACCAAACAAAAATCTATTTATCAGCTGCCTGCCGCAATCTCATCCAGCAGCGAATCCGGCATCGGTCCATTCATAATCTTCATGTCCAGCGGAGCATGGGTCGACAGCATATGATACATATGCATTCTTCCCGCCGTACTGGAGGTATGCAGATATACCTTCTTCGGATAACGGGCAGATTCTACTAAATGGCGGACAACCTCATAGCCTGTCGGCTCATTCCAGCCCAGGTCATAATCAAGCGATAAAATATCAATAGACTCGGAATCAATAAGCGCCTTGCATTCTTCTGCATTGCGGGCAAGCACGAAGCCTTTTGGACAAGGGCGGTAATCATCCAAATACACATGAATCATCATTCACGTCCCCCATTCGCGCATCAGATTTAATTGTCTTCCGTAGGTGCCGTCATCGTCTGAAGGCGTTTCCAGTATAAAAGGAACCTTGCCAAGCTCAGGCACGGACATCAGCCACTTTAAGCCCGCTTCACCGATATGTCCGCTCCCCAGCGCCGCATGCCGGTCCCGGCGTGCACCTGCTGCAAACATCGAATCATTAAAGTGAACAGCCGCTACCTGCTCCAATACACCTAATGAAGCTGCTTTTCTCAGCCAATCCGCATCTGTTTCGCCATGCCACAGACCACTCGCGAACATATGGCAGGTATCCAGACAAAACATCAGCTTGGACGGCTCTGCGCATAAACCCCGGATTTGGGCCAGCTCTTCCATAGTTGTCCCCATAAACGTGTGCTCGCCCGATTGAATCTCAATCAGCAGCTTGGCATTCCCGGTCCACCGGCTCGTCACGTCATTAAGTGACTGGATAATTGACTGATAGCCGATGAGAGGCTCCTTCCCCTTGTATACGCCAAAATGAACGACAACGCCAATGGACCCGCAGCTGCTGGCAATATCCAGATCATTAAGCAGCGATTCCACTGTACGCTGACGAACATCTTCCCGTTCCGAAGCGAGATTGGTCGGGTAAGGAGAATGGGCTATCGTCAGAATGTCGTGCTGCCTGCAAAGCTCCGCGCAGCGCTTGGCATCTCTCCGGTCGAAGGATTTAATACCAAGGCTTCGGGGGTTTTTCGGAAAATACTGAAAAGCGCTAATGCCGCCTGAATAGGCGGCTTTGGCAGCGGCAGCGTAGCCTTCTTTTATACTGAGATGACGTCCGACATACATCGCTTTTACTGTTCCTTCTGGCAAGCCGGGCACATAAATGCTTTGCGCGACGAGAGCTCAAACTGCTCGATTGAGGTGCCGCAGGCGAAGCAAGGCTCGCCTCCGCGGTCATATACTTGGCAGTGATCATTAAAACCGCCGGTCAACGTATCTCCCGCTGTTAAGGGCTGTTCCATATAACCGCCCTTTGAAATCGCTTCCTTTAACACACTATGCATCGATTCATAGAGTCGTGCCCATGTTTCACTTGTCAAGACAGGAATTTTTGCATCCGGACGAATCTTTGCTGCAAAAGCAATCTCATCGGCATAGCAATTCCCGATACCTGACAACACATGCTGGTCAATAAGAGCTGTTTTAAGCGCGCCTCTCTTCTTGTCAAAGCGTGCTTTAAAACGTTCAAGCGTAAGTCTTTTATCAAATGGATCCGGTCCAAGCTCAGACAGCTTCGCATCCGCTTCCTTCACCGACATGAAATGCAAATACCCAAGCCGCAGCCCGATAAAATACAGATTGCCTGTCGCAAAGCGAATAGTCACTTGAACCGTGCGATCAGGCCGCTCTTCATCGCTGCCGTAGAACAATGTGCCTCCCAGCATCAGATGAAGCACAAGGCGTTTGCCGTTATCAAGGTGAAATAACAGATGTTTGCCCTTGCGTTCTACGAACCATATCGTCCGACCGACCAGCTCAGATTCGAATTGCTCAACGCTAATATTAATCGATTTATCCCGTGTAACTTCGGAGCTTATTATCGGCAAGCCGATAATAAGCTCCGATAAACGTAATCGGTAATGTTCCATTTCCGGCAATTCCGGCATTGAAGCTCGCTTCCTTCCTGTCCGCTCTATTGCTTTCTCTTATATCCCGATTGTGGAGGAAATATACGAGATCAGCTTATGTAAATCATCGCAAATGACATCAGGCCTGCAGCCTGCGCGCTCTGCGTAGTACTCATAGTTATCGTTAGTCGTTAACCCGGTTAGTACAAGAATAGTCCCGCAGCCCGCTGCGTGGCCGGCAGCGATATCTGTCGCCAAGTTATCACCGATCACCCAGGTCTCACCGGCAGACAGGCCAATCTGGCGAAGCGAGTAGTCCATCAAGATCTTGGAAGGCTTGCCGACCAATGTCGGCTCCTTGCCGCCGGCTGCTGTCAGCATAGCGCCAATCGAGCCCGCACCAGGAAATAGGCCCCCTTCACCAGGCAGCAATAAATCCGGATTGGTGAGTACAAATTCAGCTCCTTGATGAATGGAACGGACAGCTTTTGTCAACCGGTCATAAGATAATTGTCTATCCAGCCCCTGCAGGACAAACTCCGGCTGCTCATCTGTCAGCTGCAAGCCCGCCGCTTCAACGGCTTCGAGAAGCCCGCTCTCCCCAATGACAAGAACGGAGGCAGCAGGCTTCTTATTAGCTATGTATTGGGCTGCAGCCTGCGCTGATGTGCATACGTCGCCAGGCTCAGCAGCGACCCCCATCTTCTGAAGCCGCTCCGCCACAGCTTCGGGGGATACAGTCGAATTATTCGTAACGAAACGGTAAGGCAGCCCCCACTCCCGAAGCTGCCGGATGAGCAGATCCGCTCCGTCAATTCGCTGGGTTCCATGATATAAGGTGCCATCAAGATCAAGGAGCAAGCCTTTCATCGGCGCTAGTAGTTCATTCATTCCGCAAGCTTCCTTCCTGTCTTGCGCAGAAGCCGATCCTTCCGCTTTCGAAGGCCTTCAATTTCATCGCGGCGCTTCGCGTCTCTCCTGCCGAGAGGATGATAAAGCGCCTGTTCCAGTGCTTCTGACACATATGATAGAGCTGAGTCATAATCCTTCAGCTTATGTTCATAATACATGGCCAGCTCAACGCTGGCATTTATACCTGCCGATCCATATTGGACGGACTGTATAACAGCCTTCTGCCACAATAACACAGCTCGCTGCCAATTTCCAGCCTTCTTGTCTCTGGCGGCCAGCATATTCAGTGTTGAGGATGCGGTACGCTCAGATGTGAGGGCAGCTTCAAACATCAGCTCCGCACGACCGATATGCCCCATCTTCTCCAACCATAAGCCCGTGCGGATGAGCTCCTCCGACTCTTCAGGCATCGGCAGCTGGCCGCCCTTTTCCACAGAGCCGTTAAGCAAATGGCCGAATCGAATGGACAGGCACACAAGAGACAGCATATCAATCTCATTATGCTTATATACGCCTCTCAGCGGTTCCGGATTGCCATCAGTCAGAAACTGAAAGTACAGCTGCGGAGCCAGCGATCCGGGCACATCGTCAATTCGCTCAATACCGAGCCGCTCCTCCTCAACATGGCTTAGCCGAAGCGACGTGAGCGTATTTTTCCATATGCTTCGTGAAGGATGCAGAAAATCCAGATGGAGCGGCTCCCACAGCTTCCGGTTATACCCGTTCATAATGAACCGGGTCTGCATAACCGGCCAGTCAAAGGTTTTGCCGTTATAGCTGACTAGATAGCGGTAGCTTCCCAGCTTGCTGTTCAAATAGTACAGCATGGCCCTTTCCTCAGCCGGATGGCGAATTACCGCCTGCTCCACAATCAGCTCCCCGCCTGTCCAATAGGCCAGTCCCACCATAAACGGCACATTGCCTGTCCCGACGCCAAGCCCTGTCGTCTCAAGGTCCAGATACAGCAGCTCTTCCGGTGCTATCGTTGCCCCATGGAACGCCGACAATCCGGAGGCTGCAGCGGGAAGCTCTCCTAGACCATGAATGCCATGCTTGTGATCCGCAGGATAGCTCTGCCGCCGGATCAAGAAGCTGCCCGCTTCATTATGAAGCAGCTTTACGCCCATTGACGACCATTCCTCTGACAAGTTCTCCAAACGATCCGTATCCGCAGGCGCAGACTGCGGTTCAACCGTTTGATGAGCTGCAGCCGGTTCTTCTGCGGGAGAAGCAGTAGCAGAGCTGCCGGTTCCGCGAAGACGGTTCATCTTGTCACGCAAACTGCTCATTGTTCTCCCTCCCTTTCCTAATAGCAACGGATAATTTTATAACGAGGATAATAGCTGAACGCTTTTCTGCTTCCCGCCCATTCCTTCGATTTCGTTTCCAATACATGATGGACATCCATCCTTGCAAGAGCATTTTTTGATGAGATCGGCAGCAGCCAACTTCACTTCGTCAAATCGTTTGTAGACGTCGTCAGCAAGCCCGATTCCGCCAGGATAATGATCATAAATAAATATCGTAGGCAAGCCCGTATGGGCTGCCTTGATCTGTGAAGTCACATGAACATCGCTCCGGTCGCACATCACCATAACCGGTACGATATGCTGAATGACATTGGCGATACCAAGCAGCAGCTGCTCGAGCATTTTTGTTCCAAGCTCAGGGTCCGTATTCTTCAGCTCAATCCAGGTTGCACGGGTATGAAGCTCCTGCTCCGGCAAATGAATTGGCCCAGACCCGATATTTTCGAATGTGGTAAGCTTGATTTTTTTGAAAATGGTTGGAATCATCGTAACAGCTACATCGCCTTGATGGACAGCACCATTCCCTGAGCTTCTGGTCTTGTCGATCTCCAGAACCTTCAGATTCACCGCAAGATTGGCGTCTGTGTAATACTCGACATCCACTTCCCGCACATATGCCTTCTTATGATCCCAATCGAGCTTCTCGACCTGAAACTGTACGCCTTCATGGAGATAGATCGCTTCGTCATGCAACAGGGTCATCGCGCTGAAGCGATCCATCTCGCCAATGATTCTGACATCCGCTACATTGGACTGATCGACAATAACGACATTCTCCTGCGAAGCGGAGCGCAGGCTGATCTCGCTTGCCGGGAAGGCTTGATTTGCCCAATAGAACGTATCGCCGCTCCGGTGAAGCACGCGTTCCTCCTGAAGGTATTCCAAAATCTCGCTGACCTCGACCGGTCCAAATTCCTCTGTATTCTTGAATGGCAGTTCATAAGCCGCACATCGGATATGATCTACCAGGATTATGAGATTCTCCGGATTAATTCGGGCGGATTCCGGGTTTCTGTCGAAAAAATAATCCGGGTTCTGGACGATATACTGGTCGATTGGCGTTGAACTGGCTACCATCAGAATAAGCGCTTCGCCATGTCTTCTTCCAGCCCTTCCCGCCTGCTGCCAGGTACTCGCCACGCTGCCCGGATATCCGGTCATGACACAAACCTGAAGCTGCCCGATATCCACGCCAAGCTCCAGGGCATTTGTGCTTACCACGCCAAGAATCTCGCCGTCTCTGAGGCCTCTCTCAATCTCTCTTCGCTGCTTCGGCAAATAACCGCCCCGGTATCCCCGGATCGACTTCGTTCCGATCTGATTCTTAACCAGCTCCTGAAGATGGCTGAGGATAATCTCGACCCTTACGCGGCTGCGTGCAAATACAATCGTCTGGATCTTGTTCCTCAGGAAATCCTTCGCAAGATGATTGACTTCAACGGTGGCGCTTTTCCGAATGTTCAACGGCACATTAACGATAGGCGGATTATAGAATACAAAATGCTTCCGTCCTCTCGGAGCCCCGTTATCATCGATTAGCCGCATCGGACTGCCCGTCAGTTGCTCCGCCAGTTCCTTCGGATTAGCGATGGTGGCAGAAGTACAGATGAAAGCCGGATTACTTCCGTAAAACTTGCAGATCCGCTTCAGCCTCCGGATTACATTGGCTACATGGCTGCCAAATACCCCGCGATATGTATGAAGCTCATCAATTACGATATATTTCAAATTCTCGAACAGGCTGACCCATTTCGTATGATGAGGCAGAATGGCGGAATGAAGCATATCGGGGTTCGTAATAACGATATGGCCGGCTTTGCGGACGATCTGTCGGATCGCCGGTGAAGTATCGCCATCATAGGTGTAGCTCTTGATATCGATCCCCATCTCTTCGATAATTTCATTCAGCTCGCTCTTCTGATCCTGTGCCAGCGCTTTGGTCGGGAACAAATATAAAGCCCGGCTTGTCTCATCCTTGGCAATCGCCTGCAGAACAGGCAGGTTATAGCATAACGTCTTCCCGGATGCCGTTGGCGTTACCGCTACGATATTTTCTCCCTTGGACGCAAGACGGAAGGCTGTTCCCTGATGCGTATAGAGCTCCGAGATGCCGCGTTTCTGCAGCGCCATGCGGATACGCGAATCCACATTATCATCGAACGGAGTTGTCTTCGCTTCCTGCGGCTCCATTTCATACCAATTCACTATATTTTCATTTGAGCGTAATTCCTCAATTAATTCAGGCAAAGATTTCTTCTTGAACATAAACGGTCGTCACCCCTTGATACCAACAGTTTAGCGAATATTTGTTCGCTTGGCTAGAGGATTCAGGAAAGACATATTTTACCGCAGCCGCAGAACAAACCCGCCCCCGGAAAGGGCGGGTTTGTCTCAATGCCTCTCTAATCTCTGGCAGCTCGAGGCACCTCCGTGTGATATAGATCATGGGCAGCGGAGGAGTTCGGGAAAATCGCTCTCGCCTCCTCTTCAAGCACGGCAAGATCCTCGTCTACAAACCGGGTGCTGAAATGCGTCATAATCAGCCGTTTCGCATTGGCATCTCTCGCGGTTGTTGCCGCTTCAACCGTCGTTGAATGGCCGTATAAATGGGCTTTCTCTTCCTGACCTGCGGCAAAGGTAGCTTCATGCACAAGCAAATCCGCATTTTGTGCCAGACGGAAAGCATTGTCGCAAGGCTTTGTATCACCGGCAATCGCAATGACTCTGCCGCATGCCGGCGTTCCCGTAACGTCTGCGGAACGGATCAGCGTTCCGTCCGGGAGTGTAATATCTTCGCCTTTCTTAATCCGGCCAAACAAAGGTCCGGCAGGAACGCCCAGCTGCTGCAGCAGCTCGACATTTAATTTACCGGGACTTTCGCATTCCGTAATGCGATAGCCAAAGCAAGGAACGCGATGCTCAAGCGGCAGCGCTTCAACCGTATAACGCTCCGTCTGATAGATTATCCCTTCCGACACTTCGTGATAAGTAATCTCATAATCAAGATGCGTGCCGCTAAGTGTGAGCGCTGTCTCAATCATCTCCCGGATTCCCGGAGGACCAAACAGCTTAAGCGGACTGTTGCCGCCAACATAGGATCGGGTACTGAGCAATCCCGGAATCCCGTATGTATGATCGCCATGCAAATGGGTAACGAATAACACTTCCAGCTTATTCAGCTTAAGCGGTGTGTGCATTAATTGATGCTGGGTTCCTTCACCCGCATCAAACATCCAAAGCGAGCAGTCCGGATCGGGCAATCTCAGTGCAATAGATGTCACATTGCGGTGCTTCATCGGACGGCCTGCGCCCGTTCCCAGAAACCATATTTCCATTCTGCTGTCACCTCACGACACTTAATCACCACATTACATTCATATAGGATGAAAGCCCCCGCTTGCTGCGGCTGGTGAACCAGCACTGGCTTGCGGAGGCTTAGCATGCATCTATCGTTCTACTTTTTCAACATTGAAATATTGGGCTTCCGGATGTGCGAATACCATCGCGGATACAGAAGCTTCCGGCTCCATCATAAAGCCTTCGGTCAGTTCAACGCCAATATCCTCCGGCTTCATCAGTTCGAACAAAGGTTCTTGGTCTTCCAGATTTGGACATGCCGGATAACCAAAGGATACGCGGATACCTTGATAACGCGCGCCGAAACGCTGCTTCATCGTCATAGTAGCCGGATCCGGGTAACCCCAAATATCGCGCATCATATGATGGACGCGTTCAGCCATTGCTTCTGCGACCTCAAGGGCCACCGACTGCAAAGCATGTGAACGAAGATAGTCGCCTTTATCCTTCCACTCCGTCGCAAGCTCCCGCACGCCCTGGCCGGCCGTTACGACGAGGAAGCCTACATAGTCCATCACGCCGCTCTCTACCGGCTTCAGGTAATCCGCCAGACAGAGGAATGGCTCAACCTGCTGACGAGGGAAGGTGAACCGTTTGATTTCTTTCGAATGATCCTGAGGGTCGTAAATGATGATATCGTTGCCGGACGACTGCGCCGGGAAGAACCGGTACATGCCATTTGCCTTCAAGATTCCATTAGTTGTGCCCTCCTGCAGAATACCGTCAACCGTTTCCTTCAAGTGAAGGGCCTTCTCGTTGCCTTCTTGGAGAAGGTTGTCCACGTTGCCTTTAAGGCCAAGGTGATGTCCAAGCAGCATCTGCATATTTACATAAGGGATGATATGCGGAATTGGTACATCCCGCAAAATATGTCTGTCCGTATCCGGCGGGATAAAGACAGGCGCATCAACCGAAATTTTGGAACGCTCTATCCGGGTAAGCTGCGGCTGCGCTTTTTTCTCTTCAGCAGCTTCGCCGCCAGACTCCTTGTAAATACGCATTTCTTCTTCCATCCGGCTGCGATGGTCATTGTCCATCAGCTTATTCGCAAGATCCAGACCGTCCATGGCATCCTTCGCATACAACGTCAAGCCATCGTATTCAGGGCCGATTCTTGTCTTCGTGAACTTGCGTGTAAGGGCCGCGCCGCCAACCATAATCGGAGCAGAGATACCCGCATTACGCAAATCCTGTGCCGTAACAACCATTTGCTGGGCGGATTTTACAAGCAGCCCGGATAAGCCGATAATATCGGCATTTTCTCTGCGCTGCGCTTCAATGAGCTGTTCAGGCGGTACTTTAATGCCAAGGTTAATAATTTTGTAGCCGTTGTTCGACAAAATTATTTCAACAAGGTTTTTACCGATGTCATGCACATCGCCTTTTACCGTTGCCAGAATGATTTTCCCTTTCACGGATGACTCATTCTTCTCCATGAACTGCTCAAGATGGGCTACCGATGCCTTCATAACCTCGGCGCTCTGCAGAACCTCTGCTACGATCAGCTCGTTATTGTTGAACAGACGCCCAACCTCTTCCATTCCGCGCATCAACGGTCCGTTGATCACTTCCAGCGCCGTATATTTCTTCAGCGCCTCATCGAGGTCAGGAATAAGACCTTCCTTCGTCCCTTCCACAATATAAGAAGCAAGACGCTCCTCCAGAGTTAGGTTCGACACCTTCTCCTTCTTCACGACTTTCTTCTCACGGAAAGCGGCAACAAATGCAGCAAGCGTATCGTCATTCGTATTGTAAATGAGATCCTCCGCCAGCTTGCGCTCTTCTGCCGGAATCGAGGCATACCGTTCCAGTTTCTCCGTATTTACGATCGCATAGTCAAGACCAGCCTTTGTACAATGGTACAAATAAACCGAGTTCAATACTTCGCGGCCTGCATCCGGCAGACCAAACGAAATATTACTGAGGCCCAGAATCGTTTTTGCTTTCGGGAATTTCTCTTTAATCATCCGAATCCCTTCAATCGTCTCAACAGCCGATCCGATATATTGCGGGTCACCGGAGCCAACAGGGAACATATTCGGGTCAAAAATAATGTCTTCCGGATTCATTCCGTATTTATTAACAAGTAAATTATAAGAACGCTCCGCTACTTCCAGCTTGGCTTCACGGGACACCGCCTGCCCGCGCTCATCGATCAGAATCATGACAACCGCAGCACCGTATTGATGAATAAGCGGCAGAATTTGCTCGAACTTGGACTCGCCGTCTTCGAGGTTAATGGAGTTAATAATCGCTTTACCTTGCGAATATTTCAGTCCCAATTCAATGATATGATCATACGTTGAATCAAGCATAAGCGGTACTTTAATCTTCTTCACGACCTGCGGCAGGAATTGATGTACCGCATAGGCCTCATCGATATCCGTATCCTGCAGGTTAATATCAATAATATGGGCGCCGCCTTTTACCTGGGCACGCGCTATTTCCGATGCTTCATCAAACTTGCCTTCTTTGATCAGACGTTTGAATTTGCGCGATCCGGAAATATTCGTCCGTTCCCCAATCATAATCGGGCGGTTATCTTCTTCGATAAATACCGTATCTATACCGGATACAGCAGCCGGGTGAGTACCGTATTGCGTACGCGGGGCATAGCCGGCCATCGTTTCTGCCAAAGCTTTAATATGCGCAGGAGTTGTACCGCAGCACCCGCCTGCAATGTTCAGCCAGCCTTGTTCGGCAAATGCTGACATTTTTCGCGCAAGCGATTCAGGAGATTCATGATAATGACCGTTCTCATCCGGCAAGCCTGCGTTAGGATAGCAGCTTACAGCGGAATCGGCAATTTCACTCAGCGAGCGAATATGGTCACGCATGAATTCCGGTCCCGTTGCACAGTTTAATCCGATCGATACTGGCTTCAAGTGCTCAAGGGAAATATAAAAAGATTCAATAGATTGTCCCGCAAGTGTAGTCCCCATCGGCTCAATCGTACCGGATATCATTATCGGAAGCTCGCGGTTCATAGTTTCGAATGCTTTGCGAATGCCGATACTTCCTGCTTTCACGTTCAGCGTATCCTGGGATGTCTCCAAAAGTATAGCATCCACATCGCCTTCGATCAGCGCAAGCGTCTGTTCATAATAACTGTCTACAAGCTCTTCGAAAGTTACGCCGCCGGTAACAGACAGCGTCTTAGTCGTTGGTCCCAATGCGCCGGCCACATACCGCGGGCGTTCAGGTGTCGAGAATTTATCAGCCGCATCTCTTGCCAGCTTGGCTGCTGCAAGGTTGATTTCACGTGCTTTTTCGGGAATATCGTATTCTGCCAGTACAACAGAGGTCGCACCAAATGTGTTGGTCTCCAAAATATCGGCGCCGGCTTCCAGATACTTCTCATGGATTGTGGAAATAACATCCGGACGCGTTAATACGAGCATTTCATTACAGCCGTCAAGCTCTTCTCCACCGAAATCTTCAGCAGTCAGATCAGCCTGCTGAATCATCGTTCCCATCGCTCCGTCCAGGATGAGTATCCGCTGCTGCATCAATTCTTGTATGGTCGGTTTCAACAAATTTCGTACACCCTTCCTCCGAAAATCATTAACAATTAGTGTAACAGAATAGCCGCTCTCTGAAAAGGCAGTCCATCGACATTTGACTACTTTTGCTATATAATTGGACTTATCAGTTAATTTCTATAGGGAAAGAGGGATTGAGAATGGCTGAAATCCGCATTCGCAATACTAACGAACGTATTTCTGGTGAACAGAATGTACGTGAATTTTTAGAAAATCAAGAAGTTCTATATGAACATTGGGATGCAACTAAGCTTCCTGCACAATTGCAAGAAAAGTTTATTCTCTCCGATGAAGAGAAAGCAGAAGTTCTCTCCACATTTAATGCTGAGATTACAGACCTTGCCGGTCGCCGCGGTTACAAAACCTGGGACATCATTACATTATCCGATGCAACTCCAAACCTGGATGAATTGCTGAAAAAATTCGAATCCGTTCATACCCATACAGAAGATGAAGTACGTGCCATTACAGCCGGAAAAGGCATCTTCGTTATCAAAGGTTCGGAAGAAGTAGGCTACTTCGATGTTGAACTTGAAGCTGGCGACGTTATTTCCGTACCAGAGAGAATCCCTCATTTCTTCACGTTGATGGATAACCGTCAAATCGTAGCGGTACGTCTGTTCATCGAAACAGAAGGCTGGATTGCTCATCCATTCGAAGACCCTGCATTCGTAAAATGATTCATTAGTAAAAATCCCCTCGCTCCATCTTCCGATGGCGAGGGGATTTGTTTTGTCCATTATTGCTCCAGCAAGAGCAGCAATTCTTCCAAATGTGCAATTTCATGCGTTGGGATAATGTCGTCATTACGCACAGCACCATGACGATTCACCCAGACGGATGTCATGCCGATCGTATTTGCTCCGAGAATATCCGTAGTCAGCTTGTCCCCAACCATGATCCCGTGTTCCGGCTCAATTCCCAGACGTTCCAACGCATGACGGAAAATCGCAGCAGCAGGCTTGCCCTCTCCGAATTCACCCGAAATAATGATATGGTCAAAGTATGGAGCCAGTTCTGGAACTCCCGCAAGCTTCTCACGCTGCAGATCAGGAGATCCGTTCGTAAGGAGAAGCAGCTTATACTTTCCTTTGAGCGCATCCAGAACGCGGAAAGTCTCATCATAAACGATCGGACGGCGGCGGCGTTCTGCAGGAAACTGCTCAGCCAGCTTTGCCCCCAGCTCTTCATTATCAACGCCAAGCGAACGCAATCCGCGTGTCCAAGCTTCCTTGCGGTAGCCCGGTGCAATCTGCTCCAGCTTCCGGAACTCTTCTTGCTCGCCTTCGCGGAAGTTTGCCCAGAGGCCTTCGAATGGATTAATACCGATCATTTTCGTGAACGGGAATGTCTCATAGGATTCATACAAGGCACGAGCTTCTCTGCGCACCGCTTCTTCCAGTTGCTCCGGATTAACGCCAGCAGCATCTGCCCCTGCTTGACATGTTGCTTCGAATGCTTCTTTTACGCTGCGGTCATCCCACAATAACGTATCATCAAGATCAAATAGAACCGCTTGCTTCCCCATAATTCGCATAACTCTCCTACTCTTCTTCTATTTTTGTTCAAAAGGCAGATTATGTGTCTTGGCGAAATCCTGCAGTCTGCTGCCGATTTCATCCGTTGGGTAACGGTTGAGCAGACGTGAGAATACCCAGTTCGCACCTTTCTGCTGCATAATGACAATAGCGCCTTTTTGAACGCTGATTCCTTTAATATTCGACACATGGAGCTGCTTGTCACCCGTCAATTTGCGGGTTTGGATATAATCCTTGCCAACGGAAATGTAAGGACGGCGCAGCAGGAAAATCAGTGCCAGGAATAAATAACAGCCAATCGTGACCCATAACATCGTAGTTGGCTCAAAATCCGGAGCCGTAGTAACCAGAATGGTATACATACTGATCATCAATACAAGAAAGATCGGAAATATGTAGTTGCGGCCTTTAAATCGGTCTACCTTAGATGCTGTTGATGTTCCAATCTGTGATACGCCATGCTTTTTACGCGCTTTGTTAATTTGGTTCGTATTTTTGCGCACTTTGCGCTCCCACGTACGAGACAAGCTTATTCCTCCTATTGTATATTGCAGACGCCGTTCATGGAACGGCGCCACTGCATGCTGTTGCTATATAAAGATTAGACCAGCTTAATGGGTTATATCCTTCGGATCGCCGTCTACAATTTCAATTGAATCCAACTGTTGACGGAAATTTCTTTTGAAGTTGTCCAGATATTGTTTGCGTAATACGGCACGTTCCGCGATTTCCTCTTCGGTTAGCCCAACTGTCTTATTTTTACGGGATAATTCATTAATACGCGCGATAATTTCTTCCACTGCCTTCACCTCGTTTGCTCGTTACTCATCCTTCTTACCTATTTTGACTTTTATCGCGAGCAATTGTCAAGGCAATGATCGAAGAATAACAAAAGGACAGGGGAATTTCGAACGTCCCGCGTCCGAACTCCCTGTCCATCTGTGTATAGCGGCTATTGAGGAATAATTAAGACCTGCCCTGGCTGAAGTTCAACTGATCTTAATTGATTCCGTTCCTTGATCTTATAGATATACTGTCTGATGTCCTTGGAATCATCATTAAAGCGATCAGCAATTTCCCACAATGTATCTCCTGTCGCAACAACTACAGTCTGCTCATTAATAGTTGCCGGTTCTATATGATCAGATGAAGCGTTGGTACGCATCATCAGGAAACTTGTAAAGAGAAGGACGAACACTGCAGCACTTACAATAAGTTTGAATGCATGACGATTAAGGAAATGTCCTCGCGATTTGAAAGATTTAACGGCAGTTTCTTCCCCATGGATACTTTTATAAAAAGATGGATTCATAATCATGATTATCGCTCCCCGAACGTTTGTTCTGTTTTCTTCTATTCACAGAATAACACGAACAAATGTTTGCAGTCAACAGAAATGCGAACTTTTGTTTTTAAGAACTTATGTTTGTACGAACTCCGGTTCTATGTTATAATTTTCTTCAAATATTATATTGGAGTGATTCACGTGTCTAAGATTTCGAACCGCCAACAGTCGATTCTTGAATTTATTAAGAATGAGGTTCGGGACAAAGGATATCCGCCTTCTGTTCGCGAAATCGGCGAAGCGGTTGGCCTGGCGTCAAGCTCCACCGTTCACGGCCATCTGGATCGGCTAGAGAAGAAAGGCCTGATCAGACGAGATCCAACGAAACCTCGGGCGATCGAAATATTGGATCAAGACGGTGTTGACGGCATTATCCTCCCAGCTGTAGCGCAAGTACCAATCGTCGGCAAAGTAACGGCAGGCGTGCCGATTACCGCGACTGAGAATATTGAAGAGTACTTCCCGTTATCCGCTCATTTCGTAGGTGACGATGAAGTCTTTATCCTTAATGTCATTGGCGACAGCATGATTGAAGCCGGTATACATAACGGCGATTATGTTATTGTTCGCCAGCAGCAAACTGCCAACAATGGTGATATCGTTGTTGCCATGACAGAAGATGATGAAGCGACTGTAAAGACATTTTACAAAGAGAAGGATCATATCCGCCTTCAACCGGAGAATTCCACGATGGAGCCAATCCGTTTGAATACGGTTACGATTCTTGGCAAAGTGGTTGGCTTGTTCCGTGACTTCCACTAAACTTCATTACAAGAAAAGAGGCTGTTCGCGCTTATCCGATTCCATTATTCGGATAGTGCGAACAGCCTCTTTTTATATGATATAGATTTATATGGATTCACTGATCACTTAATCACCTAAATATGTTATTATCTTCCTAGACTAATGAACTTCGAGGTGGCAGGATATGAACAGGAAATTAACGAAGTCCTTATTCGATAAATCCATTTCCGGTGTTTGCGGAGGAATTGCAGATTACTATAACCTATCCTCTTTATTTGTGAGGCTGCTCTTCGTATTTTTCATACCCGCCAATCTGATTGTCTACATTATCCTGGCTAACATCCTTCCCGACAGCCCACCATCTTTGTATAAAAAATAAGGGGCTGTCCCAAAGTCATTACCTGACTTTGGGACAGCTTTTATATTTGAGTGATATGGTCCCTGTCCAACAAAGAAGAGTTGCACTGGATTCCGTACAGGATAACGGAGCGTGTTGACTGGAAATTCGAGCTTCATTGGATTGTCTACAGTATAATAAACATATTTTCAATAAAAAGGTTAATTATGGTTAGTTTTACTGGAGACACCTCCAATGTAGCCCCCGCAAGTCCCCCGTTTAACCTGATTTCACTGGAGAAAATCCAACGCAAGGCGACTAGGCCAGCCAAAGTTAGAGTTGAGGTCGGTAGGCGGCTTTCGCCCTTTAACACTCTGCTGAACAAGCAGCCAGAGATCAAAGTAAAAAATAGCGTTACAGAGCCATCTCTGCAACGCTATTTTTTTGAGAATTATCATCTTTTAGTTACTGTTGCGAACCGTCTCTTTAGCGGGCAAGCCTCTTTTGAGACGGCCCCTTATTTGGTTAGAGCCTAGTACAGAGTCAGATACTGATCGCGTTCCCATTGATGAACTTGGGTCTTGTACATATCCCATTCAATTTCTTTCAGCTCGTAGAAGTGAGCAAGTGCATGTTCGCCAAGTGCATCGCAGACAACGTCGCTGCGGAGCATCTCGTCGAGCGCTTCCTTCAGATCAGATGGAAGGCTTGGCACACCGGATTCCAGGCGCTCTTCTTCCGTCATGATGTAGATATTGCGGTCGACTGGTGCCGGAAGCGCAGTTTTGTTCTTAATGCCGTCCAGACCTGCTTTCAACATAACAGCAAGAGCCAGATAAGGGTTAGCGGCCGGATCAGGGTTACGAACCTCGATACGAGTACTGAGGCCGCGGGATGCAGGAATACGAATCATTGGCGAACGGTTGCTGGCCGACCAAGCTACATAACAAGGTGCTTCATAGCCTGGCACCATCCGTTTGTAGGAGTTGATTGTAGGGTTCGTAATGGCAGCCATCGCACGTGCATGCTCCAGAACACCCGCCATGTAATAACGTGCCGTTTGGCTTAAGCCAAGACGATCCTTCTCGTCATAGAATACGTTCGTATTGCCTTGGAAGAGCGATTGGTGGCAATGCATACCGGAACCATTCACGCCAAAGAGCGGTTTAGGCATAAAGGTTGCATGAAGCCCATGTTGTCTTGCAATCGTCTTAACAACAAGCTTGAAGGTTTGAATCTGGTCAGCAGCTTTGATTGCATCTGCATATTTGAAGTCGATTTCGTGTTGGCCAGGAGCCACCTCATGGTGGGAGGCTTCAATCTCAAAGCCCATTTCTTCCAGCGTAAGCACGATTTCGCGACGGCAGTTCTCCCCCATATCCATTGGAGCAAGGTCAAAATAACCGCCTTGGTCGTTGAGCTCCGTTGTTGGCTCTCCACGTTCATCGGTTTTGAACAGGAAAAACTCCGGTTCCGGACCAACATTCATAGCAGTAAAGCCCATTTCTTCCGCTTCCAACAGCGCGCGCTTCAGAATACCGCGCGGATCGCCGGCAAACGGCGTGCCGTCAGGCATATAAATATCACAGATCAGACGGGCAACACGATCTTGTGCAACCCATGGGAATACAACCCAAGTATCCAGATCAGGGTATAAGTACATGTCAGATTCTTCGATACGAACGTAACCTTCAATGGAAGATCCGTCAAACATCATCTTATTATCTAATGCCTTGTCCAACTGGCTTACGGGAATTTCTACATTCTTGATCGTACCAAGCAAATCGGTAAATTGAAGACGGATAAAGCGAACGTTCTGTTCCTCCGCAATGCGTTTAATATCCTCTTTCGTGTAGCCCACAGCATTCATCTCCTTAAAAGAATTGTGAAGCAATTCTTACTTCGTAAGCATTCGCTTAAAGAATTGTGAAGCAATTCTTACTTCGTAAGCATCAACCTAAAGAATTGTGAAGCAATTCTTGTTTCGTAAGCATCGGCATTGCTTGTTCATAAATTAATAGGTATGACTAACGCTTGTTCAAGAAACGCGACAACTGGCCTTGAATAAGCGAAGCCTGGCCGGGACGTTTCTCCAGCAATTGCTGCTTCAGAAGGCGATGCAGCTGCGCATCGGACAGCTCCTTGCGCTTCACTTCGGATTGCTCGCTCACAATTGTAGCGTCATCCGATTCTTTTGAAACCGGATTCATGACTTGCTTAATGCCGGCAATATTAACGCCTTTTTCAATCAATGCTTTAATCTCTAATAGCCGCTCTACATCATTAAAAGAGAACAGTCGCTGGTTACCTGCCGTTCTGGCCGGTACAATCAATTCATGCTGCTCATAATAACGAATTTGACGCGCCGTTAGATCCGTCAGCTTCATTACGATACCGATCGGAAATAAGGCCATGTTTCTACGAATATCGTCACCCATGTCGCATCAACCTTCCAGTCGCTCATTTATACGTATATAATAACGCCCTTCCAAAAACGTGTCAAGTTATGTTAGGTTTAATTACGTTTAATTGTGATCAGACCGTTCTTGATGAGTCGACGTAACGCTGTGAGTACACCAAACTTCGCATGGGCAAACGTTAATCCGCCTTGCATATAAGCGATAAAAGGCTCGCGAATCGGCGCATCCGCAGACAATTCCAGGCTTCCGCCCTGAATAAATGTCCCTGCCGCCATAATGACTGGATGCTCATATCCCGGCATATCCCATGGCTCCGGCACCACATGCGCATCTACTGCGGCTGCCTGCTGAATACCTTGTACAAAAGCGATAAGCTGCTCAGCACCGCCGAACCGGACCGCCTGAATAAGATCCGTGCGCGGCTCCGACCAATGAGGCTTCGTCTCAAACCCAAGCTGCTCGAACATAGCAGAAGCAAATACACTTCCCTTCACCGCTTGTCCAACCAGATGCGGAGCCAGGAACAAGCCCTGATAAATACCGCGGAGAGTGTCCAGCATGGCGCCAACCTCGCCTCCGATACCGGGGGCAGTCAGACGAAAAGCTGCCTGCTCAACTGCAGCGGCAGTCCCGGCAATATAACCGCCGGTTGCCGCAAGGCCGCCGCCGGGATTTTTAATGAGAGAGCCTGCCATTAAATCTACGCCAACTTGAGTTGGCTCCAGCAGCTCGGTAAATTCGCCGTAGCAGTTATCAACAAAGACAAGAACATCCGGCTTAATTTGCTTCACCCGCTGAACCATATCGCCAATTTCAGCAACGGTAAATGACGCCCTCCAGCTGTAGCCCCGCGAGCGCTGAATGCCTATTACCTTTGTATGTTCGTTAATACTTGCCTCAATAGCAGCCCAATCCAGGCTTCCATCCTCCTGCAGATCCACTTCATTATAGCGGATGCCCCAATCCTGCAAGGAGCCTGTCCCGTCACCAGGCTTGCCAATTACTTTATGCAGCGTGTCGTACGGCTTGCCCGTAATATAGAGCAGCTCATCGTCCGGCCGAAGCACGCCAAACAACGCGCACCCGATGGTGTGCGTGCCCGACACGAAATGCGGGCGCACCAGCGCCGCCTCTGCTCCAAATACATCCGCATAAACCAGATCAAGCACTTCACGGCCCCGGTCATTATAGCCATAACCCGTCGAGCCCGTGAAGTGGAAATCACTCACTTGATGCCGCTGAAACGCACGGATCACTTTCCATTGATTCTTCTCTGCAATTCTGTCAATGGAGCGCAGCTGGCCGGCAGCCAGCTCCTCCGCCTCATCGGCTAATTTCTCGAGTTCATTCCAAATCGTTTGATTATCTTCTTGTTGATCGTAACTCATTCCAGCCTGTCTCTCCCTCTATTAGCGTAACCCAATTCCATTATTCTATATATGGCTGAAGCTTATAGCCATGTAATTCATAAGCCTGACGGCTCACTTGCACGGTTAGGCGCAAGGATTCGCCATCCTCGCTAATATCATTACCCACTACTTCACCGCTGCGATAGGCAAGTGCTATCAAGTCGCCGCGATCAGCCGGCAGGGTAAACATGACGGTATCTCCCGTAAGTTTATCCTGGATTTTGTTGCGCACAAGGGTCAAGTCATCTTCTACGTAAGCGCTGATTACCAGCGTATCAGCCCCAGGAGTTGGAAGCTCAACCTGGTTCTCTTCGCATAGATCTTTTTTATTATAAATCGTTAAGCTAGGTTTTCCCGCAGCGCCAAGGTCGCCAAGAATCTGCTCTACAACAGCCATCTGCTCCTCACGCATCGGCGAACTGCCGTCCACCACATGAAGCACCAGATCAGCCTCCAGTACCTCCTCCAGCGTCGCACGGAACGCGGCAACAAGATCATGCGGCAAATTCTGGATAAAACCAACCGTATCCGTCAAAACCACTTCACGCCCGTTAGGCAGCTCAAGCGTACGGGAAGTCGGGTCCAGGGTAGCGAACAGCTGATTCTCAACATAGACATCAGCGCTGGTCAGCTCCCGCAGCAGCGTAGATTTCCCCGCATTCGTATATCCTACAAGCGCAACTTGAATCACACCGGACTTCTTCCGTCTCTCCCGATGCAGCTTCCGGTGGCGTACCACTTCTTCCAGCTGCGACTTGAGGTCGTCGATCCGCCCCCTGATATGCCGGCGGTCAGTCTCGAGCTTGGATTCACCGGGACCTCTCGTGCCGATACCGCCGCCAAGCCGTGACAAGTTCTTTCCGTGACCGGATAGACGCGGCAGCAAATAGCTGAGCTGTGCCAGCTCAACCTGAATAATCCCTTCACGGGTCTTCGCCCGCTGCGCAAAGATATCCAGAATAAGCTGTGTACGGTCTACAATCTTCATATCCAGTGTTTCTTCCAGATTTCGTACCTGTGCCCCGGAGAGCTCCTGGTCAAAAATCGCGGTAGTAGCTCCGAGCTCCTCAGCTACAGCCCGCAGCTCCTCCACCTTGCCTTTACCGATGAACCATTTCGTATCCGGTGCTTCTTTGTTCTGCGTAATTGTAGTCAGCACTTCTGTCCCTGCTGTCTCCGCAAGGGCAACCAGTTCCTCCAGCGAATGCTCCGGATCGCTGATGCCCCGCTTCACGCTGGGCGTAACCAAACTGACCAGCACGGCACGCTCCTGCATAGCCGTTGTCGTGTTAAATGTTTTATTTTGCATGAGTACTCCTTCCAGAGTGTGGTTATTTCAGTATTATTTCGTTTCCCATTTGAAATCCTCAGGCTTTATCGCCATCAGCTCTTGCTTCGGGGGAATGCTGTTCGCATATTGATTCAGCAGCCTGACAGCCTGATAGCGGATCGCCTTCTCGATTATATTCCGTACATATCTTGCGTTGCTGAACGAGAAGATGTCACTCATCTTCTCTTGAATCAAATGCTGCCTTAACTTAAATATGGACTGCGGCATCAAATTATAATCCCGATCCCTCGCCATCAGCTCAGAAATTTGAATTAATTGATCAATCGAGTAGTCGGGGAAATCGATCTGGATGGGAAACCGGGAAGGCAGACCGGGATTGGTAAGCAGAAAATGATCGATCTCCGCCGGATATCCCGCCAGGATCAGCACAAATTGATTGCGGTGATCCTCCATCGCTTTTACCAGCGTATCAATCGCCTCTTTGCCAAAGTCCTTCTCTCCGCCTCGGGCAAGACTATACGCTTCGTCCACGAACAGAACGCCGCCAATCGCCTTGCGCACCATATCCCGCGTCTTCTGGGCTGTATGCCCAATGTATTCACCAACGAGATCAGCCCGCTCCACTTCGATCAGATGTCCCTTCGAGAGCACGCCCATTTTCTGGAACAGCTTCGCCACTATTCTTGCAATGGTTGTTTTACCGGTACCCGGATTCCCCTTAAAAATCATATGATAAACATGGGACCCGCCTGACAAGCCTGCTTCCGAACGCATCCGTGTTATATATAAAAGCGCATAAACTTCATAAATAAGAGCCTTCACATTGTCCATGCCAACCATCGGCTCAAGCTCTTTCTGAATCTCGGAAAAATGGTCTCCCGGCGGGAGCGGCTTGACAGCCGGCAGCGGTTCATTATCGACTGCAGGCGCAGAAGCCGTCATTTGGACCGGTTCCTGGCTTCTTAGTACCACATTTATTTGACGGGACGGCCTCGCTCCATTATTCGATCCCGACATGACATGTCCGCTCATCTATCGCATCACCTATCCTTCGCACCGTCACTAGCGTAGGCATGCCGAAAGATAAGCCCCGGCATATCCCGCTTCTAACAAGTGTATTCTATTGGAATCGGTCATATTAACAGATTTTATTACGGATAGTCAGGAGAACGGTATCCGAAATGCAAGAGGACAGCATCTACCTTCCATTTGGCGTACGCCAGGACCTCACGAGACTGGTTCTTGAACGGACTCAATACTTTGGAATGAAACGCTGCAGCCTGCACATTCTGATAACCAAGATAATGGGCAATCTCCATCGCTCTTGGCGCATGGTAATCATGGGTCACAATCAGAAGCTTCTCCAGATGATGGTCGGTTGCAATCACTTTGCTGTTAAGCAGATTCTCATATGTACTTCTTGCCGCATTATCAAGCAGCAACTTGTCCGCCGGGATTCCCTTCGCGAGCAGATAGACGCGCATACCTTCTGCTTCAGTCAGCTTCGATCCATTGTTATCCAATCCTCCGCTCAAGATCAGCAGCTTCACCTTACCGTCTTTGTACAGCTTGTCTGTATAGTCGAGCCGTTCTTTAAGCGCCGGACTAGGCTTGTCCGACCATAGGGAAGCGCCAAGTACAATAGCGGCATCCGCCTGTTCAATTGGCGCAGAATCATCATAGCTGTTGACAAGCCAGAGAAGATAACCGCAGTATATTACACCAATGAGACATAATCCGATAAAGATACGAAACAGGAGCAGCCCGCGGCGTCTGCGTGACTTGCTCCTCGTTTGAACAATACTTTTCATGATTCTCTAAGCTCTCTCTCCGTCAAGCTTTTGCGATGCTTCAAGCTGAGCGTGAAATACCGGAACCGTCCATTCCGGATACTGGACAGCAATCTCCCCGCTGTCTTGCGTGCCAATGCCGCTTCTTTCCCGGTTACCTCTCCGTCACGAAGAGCATCCTCAAGCTCATCCTCATCGAGCAGGAAAACTTCCCCGCTTGGCAGAACAACCACGTCCAGGTACAAGTCGTCAAACCAAGGAACATGCTGGTCTGTCAGCCCCTGTGTCTTGCAAATATCAATGTACCATTGCACGACACGACCCTTATCGTCAAACATCGTCGTCACAACAAAATGCTCGCCCCGCGGAAAATGCTGCATCCACAGATAACCGCGGTCCGCCAGACATAACCGCCGCCCGTTATATTCCTTCCAAAGCGGCTCACGCAACTCATGAATCCGGTAAAAAGTAACGAGACCTTTGAACTCATCACTGTCGAGCGTCAGACAATTGTAGCTTTTGCGTATAATGCGACGCCAGTTTGCCCGGTCCGAAAATTTTCGTTTCATACGGAACGTACCTTTCCGTTGAGATAAGCCTTTAATACATGGCTTTCGATGATGATGGATAGCGTTGTAAAAAGCTTACCATAACTTAACGCTCTTCTCCAGCACGCATGAAAAATAAACCAAGCTTTCATCATAAAATTAGCCCTTAAGCTAAGTGTAAATGTCATTTTTATAGAAAAATAAGCAACGGGACAAAGCGGACAAGCCGCCTGATCCCGTTGCTGAGTCTTATGTTTCCTGTATAGTTACTGAATTGATGATGACCTTGTCCTTCGGTACATGCTTGTCGTTCACCGGTGTCTTGGCAATGGCCTGGATTGTATCCATCCCGCTGTCCACTTTGCCGAAGATCGAATAAGTAGGTGTCTGATTCAGATTTACGGAGTCGGGGCCGGTACAAATAAAGAACTGGCTGCCTCCCGAATTTGGCTTGCCGCTGTTCATCATCGCAACGACACCAGGCTCAAACTTGATGCTCGTATCAAATTCATCCGGGATGGAATAGCCGGGATTGCCCGTCCCATTGCCTTTCGGGTCACCGCCCTGAATCATAAACGATTCAATAATGCTGTTAAACGTAAGACCGTCATAATAGCCGTTACGTGCAAGAAATACAAAATTGTTAACCGTGACCGGCGATTCCTCCGCATACAATTTAATGGTGAAATCGCCTTTACTGGTCGTAAATTTCGCTGAATATTGCTTATTCAGATCAATCGACATTTCCGGCATCTTATCCCATTTCTGATGGGAAGAATCGCTGGATGAGCTGCAGCCGCTTAACATAACAGCTGCAGCTGTAATAATGAAGATGGCACTCCAGCTTAATTTCTTGAGCTTGCCCATGTGTAACGTCCAGCTCCTTACGCTTTGCCGCCTGCATTTCCGGCTTCATTTTTATCGGTGGTTCCTTTGCCTGTCACCGTTCCGTCGCCCGTGCCAGGGTTGGTCGAATCGACAGGTCCGCCGGTACCTTGGCCAGGATCCACATTGCCATTGTTGCCGTTATCGCCCGGCCCTGGAGAAACATTGCCCCCGTCACCCGGCGGTGTTACGGTTTCTACTGGCTGATTCGGGTCTACAGATGGCGGAGGCGATACTTCTCCGTTATTACCATCGCCTGGCAATCCAGGAGGAAGCTCGCCGTCATCCGGCTGATCCGGTTCCATCGGCTGTTCCGGAATTTCAACTTCCGTTTCCGGCACTTCGATCGTAATCGTTTCGGAAGGCTTGCTTTCCAGATCCTCTTCCGTATTATAGGCAACCACGTAATATTGGTAGGTCATGCCAGGGAATATGCTCATATCATCTTGACTTGTTGTCACGGCATCAGCGAATACCGAGAATTCCGATTCCGAAGAATCTTTACGATAAATACGGTACGTTACGCCCTCGCTTTCTGCAGGAGCCGTCCATGACATTTGCACTTTCATTTGGTCTGCCAGAAGTACCGCATTAAAGTTCGTAGCGGCTGCCTGTTCCTTCACTTCCTGCTTGATGCCGCTTGGCTGCTGGAATGAGGATTTCGGTACATTCTTCATCGCTTGCTTCATAACCTTGCTGAACATCGCTGCTGCCTGTGAGCTGCTTTTCTTAATCACATGCTGCTTGTCGGTAATATCGTAGCCCATCCAGACGGCTGCAGTCCATTCCGGCGTATAGCCGACGAACCAGGCATCCCTGTTCGCGCTTGAAGTAAAGCCAGGAATACCATGCTGCGAAGTACCCGTCTTGCCGGCTACTGGACGGTCGATCCGGGCGCCTGTACCTGTACCGCCCTTCTCCAGAACGGTCTGCATCATTTGCGTCATGTACCAGGCTGTTTCCGGCTTCATCAGCTGCTTCGCCTGCGGTGCATGATAAGTAAATACTTTCTTGTTCGACGAATTCTCAATCTTTGTGATGGTATGCGGGTCGACCGATTTGCCTCCGTTGGCAAATACACTGTACGCTTCTGCCATTTGCAGCGGCGTTACCCCGTTCGTCAAACCGCCAAGTGCGATTGCAAGATTGCGATCCTCCGGAGCCAATTCAATGCCAAGCTTCTTCGCAAAAGCAATGCCGTTAGTAATGCCGACCTCATTAAGCATCCATACAGCCGGCAGGTTACGGGACTCTTTAAGCGCCTCCTGCATCGTTACAGGTCCTGCAGCATGTGCATCCTTCGGACAATAATCCCCGAAGCATTTTTGAGTTACGTTAAGCACCGACCAAGGGAAGTAATCGCCTGTCTCAAGCGCCGGGCCGTACGATACGATTGGCTTGAAGGACGAACCAGGCTGACGCTTCACTTCTACGCGGTTCAGGCCTTTACGGACATAATCGCGGCCGCCGGCCATCGCCTGAATGGTACCGTCGCGATGGTCCATAATGATCATAGCGCCTTGTGCCTTCTGATCATCCGGGCTTTTCTCGAAGTTAGCATCATCTGCGAACTCCTTCTCTACAGCGGTTTGGGCTGTCGGGTTGAGAGACGTATAGATCCGATATCCGCCAACACGCAGCTCCTCCTCGGTAATTCCAGGCATTACCTTCAAGGCTTCTTCGATAGCATAATCCACATAAGCTTTATAAGGATCGGTTTGTTTTTCTTCCAGATCCGCCGGCGGTTCGTAGACAACTGCCTTCGCCTCGTCCATTTCCTGCTGCGTAATGTAGCCCTGATCAAACATAAGCTTAAGTACAACACTGCGGCGAGTCATGGAAGACTCCGGATCATTAATCGGGTTATAGCGGTTTGGCGCCTTAGGCATACCTGCAAGGGTCGCCATCTGCCACAGCTTCAGATCCTTCAAATCCGTATCAAAATAATAATCGGCAGCAGCCTTGATTCCGTGAATCCCTTTGCCGAAATAAATTCGGTTCAGATACATCGTCAGTATCTCTTGCTTCGAATATTTATTTTCCAGCGCGATCGCAATGGAAGCTTCCGTTGCTTTACGGAAGAACGTCTTGTCTGCGGTCAAAAATATATTTTTCGCAAGCTGCTGGGTAAGGGTACTTGCCCCTTCAACCTTGCTTCTTGCGATAACGTCCTTAACTACAGCACGTCCGATAGAGAAGAAATCGATACCGGAATGCTCATAGAACCTCTGGTCCTCCGTTGCTACGAACGCATCCAGCAGCTGCTTCGGGAATTCGTCATATTCGGCATTTTCCCTGTTCGCGTTCGCGTCGTAAAGCTTGGTGACCTCATCGCCATTCACATCATATATAATCGACGCTTCGCCGAGCACAAGCATATCTGCCTTTTCCGTTAAAATTCGTTCGCCATTTAATGTAATAAACAAATATCCGATAATTCCGCAGATAATTGCAAACACAACGGTAAAGAAAAAAGCAAAAAACCATTTACGCGGCGTCATTCTTTTCTTTTTTTTTGCCGTTCCGCGTTTCAGCTCCTTTTGTTTGCTTCGTCTTGGTTGTTCAGCCATATGGCTCCCTCCTGTAATTCCAATATCTGTTTCTTTATCCTACAATATACCCCGGAATGAAAAGAACAACCCTGCAGGAGCGGGTTGTTCTTGCCTTCCGCTATCAAGTTAAACGTTATCTGTGAGTAGAAGGTTTCACGAATAACGTTACGTTCTATGCTTCCGAAGCACTGTTGTCTTGCATCAAAGATACGTTGCGTTGTGGAGTAAACGTCGAAATCGCGTGCTTGTACACCATTTGCTGACGACCTTCACTGTCAATAATAATAGTAAAGTTGTCAAACGCTTTAATAACGCCTCTGATTTGAAAGCCGTTCATTAAGAAAACCGTAACCGGAATGTTGTCTTTACGCAGTTGGTTCAAGAAGGTATCTTGAATATTGATCGATTTGTTCATTGGACGTTACCCCCGTCTAAAAAAGATTGATTAGAAGTATATTCAAGATTGACTTGAAACTTTCCTGCTATTATACCATGAATCCGCCGTAAATTGTTGTGAAAATTTTCCCCCATGTCAATCCATTCGATATCCTTCATTCGGCGGAACCAGGAAAGCTGCCGCTTTGCGAAACGCCTTGTATCCCGTTTGAGCAGCTCGACAGCCGCTTCCAGCGTACACTCACCACGCAGATACATGACGATTTCCTTGTAGCCAAGCCCTTGCATGGCGACGCCGTCAGGTGCCACGCCGCGATCCAGCAGCCCTCTTACTTCTTCGACCAGTCCTTCCTCTATCATCTGGTCAATCCGCTGCTCGATACGCGAATAGAGCACTTCCCGGTCCATGTTGAGGCCTATTATACACAATTCGTAAGGCGATTCTTTTTTCTGTCTTTCCAATTGAGCTGTCATTGTTTCGCCGGAAAGATGGTAAATCTCAAGTGCCCGGATAATACGGCGCTGGTCATTCGGATGCAGCCGCTCAGCGGACCCCGGGTCCACAAGCGCAAGCCTGGCATGGAGCGCCCCTGCACCATTCTCTTCAGCGTACCGCTGCTGCTCCTCCCGATAAGCGGGATCTGCGCCATTATCATCAAATTCAAAGCCGTAGCAGACAGATTCGATATATAGACCGGTTCCCCCCACTATAAAAGGAAGCTTGTCTCTGGCCGAAATATCCGTAATGGCCTCTCGGCATTGCTGTTGAAAATCTGCGACCGAATAGGCCTCCTCCGGCTCGCAAATATCAATCAGATGATGAATAATGCCTTGCCGCTCGGAAAGCGGCAGCTTGGCCGTTCCGATATCCATCTCCTTGTATACCTGCATAGAATCGCCTGAAATAATCTCGGCATTCCATGCTTTGGCGAGATCGAGGCTGAGCTGCGTTTTGCCTACAGCCGTCGGCCCCACCAGCACAAGCAGCGGCTGCCTCTGTTCCTTACTTGCTGTTTCCTGCAACCTCTATCACTCCATAAGCTATTTTCGACGTATTCACATGCCGGCGTTCGAATCCCAGTCTTTCAAATTCCCCGCTCTTGCGATGCTCCTTCATAACAACGGTTTTGCGCGCGACCCTGACTGCTTCTTTTACCGTTTCAATAGTCAAGGCGCTGTCGTTAGCCAGATTTCGCAGCGGTTCCAATGCATTCGATTCATGAATCGGCTGGCGGAACATCGGATCGAAGTATACGATATCGACACTTTTGTCAGGCAGTCCTGCCAAATAAGCTGCATGATTGACGTTCTTCATCCGGATGCGGCGCATCGCTTCATCAACATCCGGCAAGCCGGATCGATAGCCTGCTAATCCTTCGCGAACAACTGCACACAGAATCGGTTCGCTCTCCAAGGCCGTTACAGCCCCTGCTTCTCCAACTGCATAAGAGAATACGAGCGAATCTGCGGCAAGCCCTGCCGTACAATCAATCACGCTGTCTCCCTGTTCGCAGCCCGTCAGATCAACCAGCGGATCGCTTTCCCCGCGGCGAAGTCTCTTCACCCTGACGAACGCCATGCTTGGATGAAAATATAACGGAGCTTCCGTCTGCCCGTCATAATAACGGACTTCCTTCTCCGTGACAACGATCATCCGGATGTTCTCCATCCGCTCCGCCAGCTGGCGAAGCGTTTGCTTGCCTCGTGCAACATACGGAGCAGATAGTTCTCCCGCAAGCCGTTTGGCTGCGGCCAAAGCCCGCTGTGACGGCTTGTCGGAGGTTGTTACGATCATGACATCACCCGTTTAAACATTTTTTCAAGCTGATAAGTCGAAATATGAACAACAATCGGACGGCCGTGCGGACAGGTGTACGGCTGATTGCATGCTGCGAGACGAGCCAGCAGCACTTCGCCCTCTTCCCGGGTCTTCCGGTCATTAGCTTTAATCGAAGCCTTGCAGGAGCACATGATCGCCGCTTTTTCTCTTAGCTTCGCAATATTTATTGATTTGCGTTCATTAAGCAGCAGTTCTGCCATCTCCTCGATGATGGCCTGCTCCTCGCCTTGCGGGAACCATTCCGGATAAGCCCGCACAAGAAAGGTCTGCGGTCCAAACGACTCCAGCTCAACGCCTGCCTCCTGAAACAATTCAAGCATGCCGCGGAGCTGCTCCGATTCCCCCGAAGTAAACTCCAGCGTCAACGGCACAAGCAGCTGCTGACTGGCTGCCTGAGGATTGCCGAATTTCTGGTAATAATACTCGTAATTAATCCGTTCGTGGGCAGCATGCTGGTCGATCAGATACAGCCCTTCTTCCGCTTGCGCCACAATATAGGTGCCATGAAGCTGTCCGATCCAATAAAGCTCCGGAAAAGCCGGCGTTCCCTCCTGCCGCTGCTCCTGCTGGCTATCAGAGGGGTCTGTATGCTGCTGTGACGCTTCTTCCGTCTGCTGGAGCGCCGGTGCAGCCTGCTCCCATGGAGCAGCTGCTTCACGCACGGATAACTCCTGCTCACGCTGCTCAGCAGGCCTATACAGCCTCTCCGTCGCATCCTTAGGCACATAATCGCGCTTGGGGGGCTGCGGGAATGACGGATTGAAAGCTGAGCCGGAATAGGAGCCTGATTGTCGATTCGAGGTAAAGCTGCTGCCCGGCGAATAAGAAGCGCTGGCGCCTGATACTCCAGATCCGTCATTGTTCACGGATGAACGCTGTCCCTCTCCATACGGCATGCTCTGCGGCTCCGGCCGATGGAAGGAAATTGCATCCTGGACAAATAACGGCTTCTCTCGCTCCGGCTTTTCTGCAGGTCCGGGAATGTGACGCACCTGCCCAAGCGATTTCTTCAAAGCCTGCTCCACTAACATGCGCAGCTCATTCTCCTTGCTGAAGCGGACTTCCATCTTGGACGGATGTACGTTCACATCGAGCAGACTCGGATGCATGCCGATCTCCAGCACAACAATCGGAAATCGGTTGATTGGCAGCAGGGTGTGATAGGCCTGCAGAATGGCCTGATTAACCGCATGACTGCGGATATAACGGCCGTTCACGATCACCGTCATGCCGTTGCGGTTCGCCCGCGTCAGCTCCGGCTTCGAGATATAGCCGCGCAAATCATAATCCGATGTCTCGCCTTCCACCTTCAGCATCGCCTTTGCTGTATTCGTTCCATACACGGCAGCGATAACTTGCAGCCGGTCTCCGGTACCAAGCGTGCGAAGCAGGACCGATCCGTTATGCTTTAACGTAATCGCAATACCCGGATGAGCCAAAGCGATCCTGTACACATAGTCAGTAATATGCCCCAGCTCTGTCTGAATGGCTTTCATATATTTAAGCCTTGCCGGCGTGTTATAAAATAAATCCCTAACCGACATATCGGTGCCTTGAGGGGCATTAGCCGGTTCATTCGCGGTTACGGTTCCGCCTTCAATAACAAGGCGCTGGGCCAAGCCCGTTGATTCCATCGATGACACGCATTCGAGCCGCGACACAGCCGCGATACTCGGCAGCGCCTCGCCGCGGAAGCCAAGACTTGCGATCTTGAACAGATCGCTGCTTGATGAGATTTTACTCGTGGCATGCCGCTGGAATGCCGTTTCCATATCTGCAGGCTCGATGCCCGAGCCGTTATCCGTTACCCGAATAAACGATAATCCGCCTTCTTCGATCGTAATATCAATGACGGAGCTGCCAGCATCAATAGCATTCTCTACCAGCTCCTTAATGACGGAAGCCGGCCGTTCAACAACCTCGCCGGCCGCAATCTGGTTCGCCAGCTGTTCATCCAGCACCTGAATTTTCCCCATGTGCAGCCCTCCTTCCCTTCGATAATCTTTATCTTAATCGTTCAGCTTTTGCTTCATCTCATTCAGCCATTGCATCGCCTGCATCGGCGTCATGTTGAACAAATCCAGCTTCTTCAACTGATCAGCAAGCTGCTCGGCCTTCGGAGATGCTTTGCGCCGTCCCGATTCCTGCGGCTGATGAACAGCCGGAGCCGCAGGCTCGTCAAAGATCGAGAGCTGAACCGCAGCAGCCGTTTCCTTGAACGCCAGCTCCGGAGCCGGAACCGGTGTATAAGACGGCGCTTCTGTTGCAGCACTAGAGATAACGTGACCAGAAGCCTGTTTCTTGGAGGCATCGGCTTCAAGATGTTCCAGCAGTACATAGGAACGGTCAATAATCGAATCCGGCAGACCTGCCAGCTTTGCGCAATAAATCCCGTAGCTTGTACTTGCCGCACCGGGAATCAGCTTGCGCAGGAAGGTGACATGATCGCCGCTTTCCTGAACGGCCATGCAGGCATTCGCAAGCGAAGCAAGGGATGCCTCCAGATGCGACAGCTCGTGGAAATGCGTCGAGACAAGCGCTTTACAGCCAATATGATGATGGACAAATTCGATAACCGCCTGCGCGATCGCCATCCCTTCGCTTGTAGATGTTCCGCGTCCAAGCTCGTCGATGATAACGAGACTGCTCGCTGTAGCCTTTTCTGTCATGAGCTGAATATCCTTCATCTCAACCATAAACGTGCTTTGTCCGCCGATCAGATCATCCGCAGCGCCGATCCGCGTAAAGATTCGGTCAATCATCGGAATTTCAGCAGTCTTCGCCGGAACAAAGCAGCCGATCTGGGCCATGATGCAGATCAGGGCCACCTGACGCATATACGTGCTTTTCCCCGCCATATTGGGACCGGTGATAAGCAGCATCGACTGCTCCTCGCGACGGAGCGAGGTTGCATTGGAGATAAACGGAACTCCCTCCATTACCGCCTCCACAACCGGGTGGCGGCCTTCCTCAATAATCAGATTATATTGATCCGTAATGACCGGGCGAACAAATCTTCGCTCCGCACTGACGGTCGCAAGCGACTGGTAGACGTCCAGCTCAGCGACGATTTCAGCCAAACGCTGCAGGCGATGCAGCTGCAGGGCAAGATGATCACGGAGCTCAATGAAACGCGCATACTCCAGATCGACCATTTTGTCCTCCGCTTCCAGAATAAGACGTTCCTTCTCCTTCAGCTCCGGAGTAACGAACCGTTCGGCGTTCGCGAGCGTCTGCTTGCGTTCATAGCGGCCTTCCGGCAGCTGCGACAGGCTGCCCTTGGACACTTCAAGATAATAGCCGAATACTTTGTTGAAGCCGATCTTGATCGTCTTGATCCCTGTCGCTTCACGCTCCTGCCGCTCCAGCTCGGCCAGCCATTTTTTGCCGTTCGTACTGGCTTCACGCAGCTGATCCAGGTAATCATCGTAGCCCGCACGGATTAGCCCGCCTTCTCTAATCGAGACAGGCGGCTCGTCCACAATAACCGTCTCGATCATTTCCGCCAGATCCGAGCAGTCGTCAAGGCCGTCAACAAGCAGGCGAAGACGTTCGGAGCCGGCGTTGCGCGCAAGCTCTACAAGCTGCGGCGTACGGCGGATCGAGCTTTTGAGCGCATTCATATCTCTGCCGTTTGCACTGCCGAAGGCTACCCGGCCAACCAGACGTTCCAGGTCATAAATATGATTCAATTCCGAACGGATATCATCGCGTGCAATCAAATTCCGGTAGAGCGCGTCTACCGCCTCATACCGCTCTTCAATCTTCGAACGGTTAAGCAGCGGCTTATCGATCCAGCGGCGCAGGAGCCTTGCTCCCATCGACGTTTGGGTCCGGTCAAGCAGCCACAAAAGCGAGCCCTTCTTGCTCCGGTCCCGTACCGTCTCGGTCAATTCAAGATTACGGCGCGTGTAGTGGTCCAAAATCATATATTGATTCGGCTCATAAGTACGGATGGTGCGGACATGTCCCAGGGAACGCTTTTGCGTCTCCTCCAGATAACCCGTCAATAAGCTGACCGCACGATGCCTCGCATCGTTTAATCCTTCCAGCTGAGCTGCTTCAAACTGCAGGCGGAGCTTGTCCGCCGCCATCGGTTCGCGCGCCGTCAACAGAACGGGACGGTTCCAGACCGCGTTCTCTCTCAGCTGCGTCAGCAGCGCTTCATCGCCAACTATCTCTGCCGGCTGATAGACATTAATCTCATCAATCAGCGTATCGATATTGAACGCAAGCGAGGTCACATACAATTCACCTGTTGATAAATCACAGGCCGCCATTCCGATGGCTGCCGTTGATATCGATCCCACAGAGACGATAAAGTTATTGGATTTGTCAGCAAGCGACTTTGATTCCATTACCGTACCCGGTGTAATCACACGTACGATCTCACGGCGTACCACACCTTTGGCCGCCGCCGGGTCCTCGACTTGCTCGCAGACAGCTACCTTGAAGCCTTTTTCTACAAGCCTTGCAATATAGTTCTCCGCAGAATGATAAGGGACGCCGCACATCGGGATTTTCTCCGAAATGCCGCCATCTCTTCCTGTTAATGTAATCTCAAGCTCGCGGGATGCGTTAATAGCATCGTTAAAAAACATCTCGTAAAAATCACCGAGACGAAAAAATAGGAACGCGTCTTTCGCTTGTTCCTTAATAGCAAGATATTGTTGAATCATCGGGGTATAGCCAGCCACAGTTGCCCCTCCCAGGTACATAGCATTATTGGATTCGCAAGCGTGAACGGCTATGCCGTCCCCGCTTGCGATGAAAGATAGAAAACATCATTATGCTATTATACCAAGCCGATTGCGGCGCGCCAACCTGCACCGTCTGCGATCAGAATGGCAATACCGGAAAAAGCCCGTTTCTATCGGAGCAAAGCCTATACCTCCAGCATTATGATGGACTTCGCCAACCCGCTCCATCGAACAACCGATTCCCTGAAAAAAGGCCAATCAAGATATGCAGCTCTGCAAGTGAAATATAAGGCATCGAATGGAAAATAGAGCTAGGAACGCGGGATACGCCATTTGATTCGGATATCAGCCCGCTCATCCCAGGTAATGCCGCGCCTCGCCGCATCGAGCAAAGGCTCGATGTACGTCGCCAGCGCGGCATAGCTTGCCGTCGCCGCCATTACGGCGGCGATGCCGTCCAGGCAGCCGGCGAGCTCTGCGCGGTCGCCGGCGTAGTAAGCTGCGACATACCGCTCGTCAAGAGCCGGTATGTCATGCAGTGCATCCGCCTCGCGTGCGCATAGCAGCGCCAGCGCGAAGGCGGCTTTGGCCGCGGCCGGCGACACGAGCCAGCTCGGCAGCGTCCGGTATTCGAAGCCGCCATGCGGCTGCTGGCGGTAATCCCCCAGGACGCCGTAGCGGGGGCGCCGCCCGCGGCCGGCGGGATCCTCGACAAGCGCCAGCGGGAACGCGGCGTAGCTGTCGAGCAGTCTCAAGAGGCGCGGCGTCAGCCGTACGCCGCTGAGATGGATATGCCCGCCGAGCGCAAGCCCCGGCACGGGCATGGCACCCGCGGCCCAGCGGAGGCTCGGGTCGCGGACAAGCCCGGCGGCGCGAAGCAATAGCCGCCGGATATTGGCCGTGAGCCCGGCCGGATCGATGGCCGGCTCAGGCCTAAGCTCGGCGACGGGGTACACCAGCCGTCGCCCGACCAGCATGGCATCGCTGCCTGCGGCCCCGCCGACGCCCTCTCCCAAATACCGGGAGGCCGGAGCAACCTTCCCATCCGGCCGAATCAGCACAAACTCCGGGTCCGCTCCAATAAGCAGCTTGGTGCCCGGCGGTTGTTCCTGAACGATCGGTATTTGCAGCATTGACCCTCTCCGCCTCCGTGCCGCCCTCATCGACACCCGTCCGTCAGCGAACAGTGCAACATCTGCTTCGCCAACATCGATACCAACCGCATACAACCCGGCAATCGCCCTGCGGATCACCCGGCGCAGTACGGGGTCCTCCGGCCATTCCGCCGCTTGACCTGCTGCGGCTGCAATCGGTTCCCCGCCGTTTAACGGCCTGCCGTCCCGGTTAATCCGCTTCAGCTCGATAAGCGTAAGATCGGCTATGCTTACCCGGTATAACCGTTCCTCCTCCTGCAGCCCGCGGTATAGACCGGCGCGGAGCCATCTCGCCTGCATTTCCTGCTCAGACAGAGCGGCTCCCGCCTGTCCTTCCCGGTCCTGCCGGTTCAGCCGATTGCCAGCCATACCGCCACCTTCTTTTCATTTTCTGCCATTCCTATCACACCCGCGAGGCGAATGCCCAAATGTTATGAATTCAACAAAAAGAGGGCTTTCGCCCTCGAATTTACCGCTCACGCGGCATATCTTACAGTACAGAAGCGGATAGGAGCTTCCGGCTTACAGTTCGTCGTCCAGTAAGTCCGGATCCAAATCCTCATAGTCTCCGTCGCCGAGGCCGAATTCAAGCTCTTTGCCGTCATCGTAGCCGCCCGGGAAGCAGGCTACCCATACTTTCGTCTCGGCGATCATCTCAACCGAAAACTCGCGCTCTACGCGAACGACAACGCCGGAACCGCTTGATGAGATGTTTGCCTCAATGCAGTTTGGTTCCTGAATGCAATCGGCAGATACTTCTTCTGTAGCTGACCGATGCTTCGGATCCAGATAAGAAAGAGGAACATGCTCAACATAATGTACGGATTCTTTTGCTACGTCCGTTTGCGAATTTTTGCTGTACGAATACCAAATATTGATATCGTAAGTACCTATTACCTCAATGCCGTCGCCCGATCGAACCGCTTCATATTGGTGGTTGATTATCCAAGCACCCAAGATGCTGGTCGGATGATGAGGCGGTGTTACGGTATGAGAGACAGTGGAAAACTTACGACCTTTCCCGCAGACAGCTTTCGTTATAATCTCTCTACCTTGTAGCTGTTTATCTGCAAATGTCATCGATTTAACCTCCTCCATACAATCATTCAATTAAAGTGTATGCAGGTCATTCGTCTAGGGTGACTGAATCTTTTCCCGCGCCGCCACGAATTTTATCCCTCTTTATTTTATGGCTCCGCTTTGTCTAACATGACATCTCTTTTCTTTAAACGTTTGGCGATTTCCAAATATCTTTCCAGCTCCATCCTCATCTTGAAGATTGCGGCACGCAGCTCGAACTCATCCCGTGTGCGCGGAAGCTCCATCGTACGGTACAGCTGCCTCAGATCGGACAACCGTTTCTCCGTAATCCCGCGGTACACCTCGGATTTCACTTCTTCAGACAACAGCTCCAATATTTCGGCCAGCGGTTCATTCTGCGGCAGCTTCTCATAAACGAGCGCAAGCTCCTCCAGCATAACTTGCATCGATTCAAGCTGAAGACGCCGCATTTCAAAATAAGTGGACCAATAATGCTCCTGGCCAAATACCCGGTTCTCCTTATTTAACACCGCCCGCCGGGCGCCTTCCTCTATCATCCTATGAACCTCAAGCAGCTCGCTGCCGTTCCAGATATGGGACGGATTCCGCAGGTTCAAAGCCATCTCGGTAAAAATCACGCCGAATAACCGTTCAACGGAAGCTTTAAGCGATTCGAGCAAATGCTGATCCTTCGGCATGTAGATGAAGTTGATAATAGTCGCCCAGCCGAGGCCGACAATCATGAGGAGCACTTCATTTTCCAATACATCAACCGTGACTTCCCCATGCGCGAACAGTTGGAACACTATAACCGCACTTGTCACAATCCCGTCCTTCAACTGAAACCTTGCCAGCACCGGGAAGGTCATCAATATAAATAACGCCACTACCCAAATATGAAAGCCAAAGATTGTAAATACCAAAGAGGCAAAAAAAAGTCCCAGCGAAGAAGCAACGAAACGCTGGACAGCGCTCTTCAGCCCTTTCATCCGGCTGACTTCTACACCGAGAATAGCAAGAATACCCGCACCTAAAGGTGGATCAAGCTTTAAATATACGGCCGTATAAATGGCGATAATAGCTGCTAATGCTGTTTTGATAATGCGAATTCCCACTTCATTCCCTCACGTTCGGATAGATTCATACGAATATCCTAACGCTCTCTCCAGCCTGACGTCAACTTCCGTTCCAATATCGCCACAAGCTGATACATAATCGTTGCGACAACAGCAATAACGATCAGCGTGGATAAGACAAGCGTGAAATTAAACACCTGGAATCCGTAGATCATCAGGTAGCCGAGTCCAAGCTTCGCCACCAGAAATTCGCCAACGATAACCCCGATCCAGGCAAGGCCTACGTTAACCTTCAGCGCGGAGATAATAACCGGGAAGGAAGCTGGCAAAATAACAAGCCGGAACAACTGCGCCCTGCTCGCGCCAAATAACCGGACGACCTTGATATAGCCGGCTTCGATCTCCCTGAACCGGTTGTATATATTAATCGTTGTGATAATAACCGTTACCGATAAGGTTACCGCCACAATCGAATTAAAGCCTGGTCCAAGGCTAACGATAAAGAGCGGACCAAGCGCTACCTTAGGCAAGCTGTTAAGCACAACCAGATAAGGGTCCAATACCCTTGATAAAAAAGGAAACCACCACAACAGCGCCGCAATGCCTGTGCCCACCAACGTGCCAAGGAGAAATCCGATAATCGTCTCGGATACCGTCATTCCGATATGCGGCCAGATCGAGCCGTCCGCCATTGAATTCCACAGCTGATTAACAATTTTGGTCGGGTAGCTGAACAGCAGCGGGTCAATCCATCTTTGCCTGCCTGCCGCTTCCCATAAAGCGAGGAACAACAGTAATATGGCGACCTGCGTTGTCCCGACTGCAGCCGTGATCCGTCTTGCTTTTAACTTGTATTGGGTATGCAGCTCTTGCAGCCCGCTCTCCCGTTCTTCTTGTACGTCGGATAACGAAGCCTTCTTATTGAAGGATTCCTTCTTCTCAGGCATGCCCGCCGCCCCCTTCCGCCCGGTTTAGCTCTGCCCACAGCTGATCAAATACATCCTGGAATCCAGGCAGCTTACGCGCCTCCATCGGCGTCGACTGCCGGATCTCATCCGGTACGGTAAGCTCCTTTACAATTCTGCCGGGATTGGCGGCAAGCACAATAACCCGGTCGCTCATCGCGACCGCTTCAGCCAGGTCATGTGTAACAAGCACAGCTGTTTTGCCAAGGCGTCTCAGCGTCTCGTCAACCAGATCCTCAAGCTGCAGCTTAATATGCAAATCCAGCGCGGAAAAAGGTTCATCCAGCAGCATCACCTCCGGATCCGTTGCCAGCATACGCGCCAAGGCAACCCGCTGCCGCATTCCGCCCGAGAGCTCATGCGGATACTTGCTGCCCGAGCCGGGCAGCCCCAGCTCCGTCAGCAGGCGGTCCACTTCCTTCATCGCCGCTGCTGTTTTGCCCCCTGTAATCTCCAGCCCGATTGCCGCGTTGTCCCGGATTGTCCGCCACGGAAACAGAAAGTCCTGCTGCAGCATATAGCCGACAAGTCTGGACGGACCAAGGACTGGCGCTCCCGCAAGAAGCACCTGCCCTCCGCTTGGAGGAAATAGACCGGCAAGCATACTGAGAACCGTTGTTTTGCCGCAGCCGCTTGGACCGACGAGGCTGACGAACTCACCGCGCCGAACCGTCAAATTCAACTTCTCGACGGCTAAGGAAGCCCCCTTTTCGTTCACATAGACATGGGAAACATCCTTTAGCTCCAGCCGACTATCTTCGCCAGCCATCGAAAGTCCCTCCTTAAAAGAATGATCGCTTATTGGGCAAATATCCAGCCACATATGGTCATTCTGGCTTCGTAAGCATTTACTTAAGAATTCTTATTTCTTCACATCTTCAATCGCTTTCTCTGCAAAGCTGTTATCGACGATTTTGCCATACTCGGTACTTTCCTTCAGCTCGCCTGCCTGGGTCATCACATCAAGAAGGTTGTTCCACTCGCCCTCGTCAATTACAGGATCCGTTGCATAAGAGCCTTGCTGTTTGTAACGGTCAATGGAGCTAATGAGAATGTCTTTATCTACGTTATCAAAGTAAGGGATTACTGCGTCCGCAATCGTTGCGGCATCATTTTCCTCTACCCAGAGCTGAGCACGGTGTACAGCATCAGTGAATGATTGGATGACGGCCGTATTTTTCTTGATATAGCTTTGTTTGGCCATAAAGACGGTATAAGGCAGATGTCCGCTTTCTACGCCGAATGAAGCGACAACTTTGCCTGTTCCTTGCTTCTCGAATACAGATGCTGTTGGCTCAAACAGCTGTACATAATCGCCAGTACCGGATGCAAAAGCTGGAGCAATATTGGCGAAATCTACGTTTTGAATGAGCTCCAAGTCCTGCTGCGGGTTAATATCATGCTTCTTCAGGGTGAATTCGCCAGCCATTTGCGGCATGCCGCCTTTTCGTTGTCCAAGGAAGGTTGCGCCCTTCAGATTGTTCCAGTCGAAGTTCGCGTCATTGCGTGCCACAAGAAACGTACCGTCGGTTTGAGTCACTTGAGCAAAGTTAATGACCGGATCATCCGAGCCTTGCTGATACACGTAGATGGATGTTTCCGAACCAACAAGAGCCACGTCAATCGAATTGGACAGCAACGAGGTCATTGTTTTGTCTCCGCCTGCCGTTGTTGTCAATGTGACATCCAGCCCTTCATCAGCGAAAAAGCCTTTCGCCAGAGCCACATATTCCGGAGCATAGAAAACGGACCTTGTTACTTCGCCAATAGTCACCTTTGTCTTCTCCGAGCTTTCTTTGCCGCAGCCGGCCAGTGCGGCCGTTGTCATCAGCGCCACAATGAGGAGCAGCGACAGCCATAGCTTTCTCTTCATCTTTAGTCCTCCCGTAAGTACTCAATTAAAGTAAGTACAATAGCCTATGCAAGAGTCAAATAGACGGTGAATTCCGAACAATGCGGACTCAGTCTATCCAATATTTTTCTTTGATCCCTAAACAAAGCAGGGAGTCCTCTATTACATTAAACGCGCGAAACTCGGGGAACTTGGTGGGTGCCTTGAGGGCAATTAAGAGGAAATTTCCGACTTACATCCAAACTCGGACCACTCGACGGGCGCCCAGGGGCCAATTAAGAGGAAATTTCCGACTTACAGCCAGACTCGGGCCATTCGGAGGGAGGCTTGCATGTAAAAGGAATAAGCCGCCCCGGACCGGGGCGGCTTATTCCTTTTACAGCTTATAAATATCCTTATACTTCCGCTCCAGATAATGCACCAGATGCTGAGGATCCAGCGGTTTGCCGGTTACGCTTTGGATCAGCTCCGACGGCGACTTCAGCTTGCCGTACTTATAGATACGTTCTGTCAGCCACTCCTTGATTGGAAGCAGCTCGCCTCGGCCGACCAGATTCCAGAAACCGTCAAGCTCCCGCTCCATCGTGTCCGCAATTTGGGCTGCGTACATGTTGCCAAGCGAATACGAAGGGAAGTAGCCAAATGCACCTCCGGACCAGTGAACATCCTGCAGCACGCCTTCGGCATTCGATGGAGGAACAATCCCCAGATACTCCTTGTACTTGTCATTCCAGATGGCAGGCAGATCCGCCGCTTTGGCCCCTTCATTAAAGATCATTTTCTCGATCTCATAACGAATAATAATGTGCAGGTTGTAGGTCAGCTCATCCGCTTCAATGCGGATCAGGGACGGCTTCACCACATTGATGCCGCGGTAGAACTGATCCACGGACACATCCAGCTGTCCAGGGAATTTCTCCTGCAGCTTGCCGAAATATTGCTCCCAGAACGGCTTGCTGCGTCCGATCACATTTTCCCAGAAGCGCGACTGCGACTCGTGAATGCCCATCGATGTGCCGGTGCACAGCGTAGTACCGATCAGCTCTGGCATAATATTTTGCTCGTACAGGGCATGCCCGCCCTCATGAATCGTGCCAAACAACGCGCTTGTTACATCGTTTTCCAAATAGCGGGTCGTGATGCGGACATCGCCAGGATTAAGCCCTGTTGCGAACGGATGAGTACTCTCATCCAGACGTCCTGCTTCAAAATTGTAGCCCATCTGGTTCAAAATAAAGAGGCTGAACGCTTTCTGCGCCTGTTTATCGTATTGCTGCCCCAGGAATGAAGTATCCGGCTGATTCGGAGAAGCTGCGATCGCGGAGGCAAGCGGAACCAATTGTTCACGCAGACCGCCAAATACACGATCCAGCTCAGCGGTAGTCATCCCGGGTTCATACTGGTCAAGCAAGGTATCATAGCGGGTTGCTTTTGGCCCCCACAGATCAATAAATTGCTGTGTATAGTTAATAACCTTCTCGAGGTAAGGCTGGAAGCTGTCATAATCGTTATTTGCTTTTGCTTCCTCCCACTTGGATTCCGCTTGTGAAGCGAGCACAACATATTCCTGATAGAGCTTTGGTGGAATTTTGACGCTTCGATCATAGTCTTTGCGCGTTTCGCTGACGAGCTTCCGTTCAATCTCGGATAATTGCTCCTGAGCCGCGGGCAACTCCAGTTCATTCAAGTATTCGCCAAGCTCCGGCGAAGTCGACAGCTTGAACATATCACCGGATAGGGCGCCAATTACTTCTGAACGGGTATCCATGCCTTTGCGCGGCGCGCCGGTCCGAAGATCCCAATACAGAACGCCTAATGCTTCCTCGTAGCTTTTTACTTTACGAATGGTCTCCAAAAACTTTGCTGCAGTTTCCTTATGTACCGTCATTGTTCCATCCACCTTCCCTATTTCGATTGCTCATTTTCAGCAGAGCGTAACTTGATCTTACCGATTACAAAACGTATAATCAACTTTAACCTTTCATCG
>Ga0065721_10003672_pt1 | contig 111072 bp, 106 predicted proteins | sample Mesricmetagenome_FD_59108 | JGI IMG/M metagenome (GOLD analysis project Ga0065721, IMG submission 59108) | Mesophilic microbial community from rice straw/compost enrichment Sample: eDNA_1 v2 (version 2) | ecosystem: Engineered > Solid waste > Grass > Composting > Bioreactor | place: USA...
CCGTCTCGCCGCGCAGCGCGCCCCAGGCAGCGAGCCCGCCGCTGCCGGACGGGGTGCGCCACGGACCGTCGTCCCAGCGCCGCGCGGCGGGCGTGTCGGCCAGGGCCAGGCCGGCCTGGTGGCGCAGCGGCGGCGTGGGCAGTTCCACCCGCTGCACGACCGGGGAAGAGGGCGCCGCGGATGCCGGCCAGGGTGCGTCCTGCGGCGCCTCCTGCGCCGCGCGCGTGAGCGCCAGCGCCTGCACCAGCGCCTGGCGCACCGCCTGGTGCACGGCGCGGCTGTCGCGGAAGCGCACCTCGATCTTGGTCGGGTGCACGTTCACGTCCACCAGCTCCGGCGCGATGTCCAGGAACAGTACGTAGGCGGGCTGGCGGCTGCTGTGGAGCTGGTCCTCGTAGGCCGAGCGCACGGCGTGGGCAACGAGGCGGTCGCGCACGAAGCGGCCGTTGACGTAGAGGTACTGCACGTCGGCGCGGCTGCGCGCGGCCTCGGGGTTGCCGGCGCGGCCCTCGATGCGCAGCGGCCCGGCAGCGGCCTGCACCGCGCGGCTGGCGGCGATGAAGTCGATGCCCAGCACCTCGCGCATGCGCTGCGTCAGCGCGTTGTCCTCGGGCAGCAGCCCGGCGCCGGCGGCGCGCCACTGCGCCGCGAGCTTGCCGTCGTGCCACACGCTGAAGCTCACGTCCGGGCGCGCCAGCGCGTGACGGCGCACGGCGTCCAGCGCGTGCGCGAACTCGGTGCTCTCGCTCTTGAGGAACTTGCGCCGCGCCGGGGTGTTGAAGAACAGCTCGCGCACCTCGACGGTGGTGCCCACGCCGCGCGCCGCGGGCGTGAGCTCGCCGGTGCGGGCATCGAGCCGGTGCGCGTGCGCGGCTTCCGCGGCGCGGCTGGCGATGCACAGTTCCGCCACCGAGGCGATGGCCGCCAGCGCCTCGCCCCGGAAGCCCATGCTGCGTACGTGCTCCAGCTCCGAGAGCGAGGCGATCTTGCTGGTGGCGTGGCGCTTGACGGCCAGGGCCAGCTGCGTGGAAGGGATGCCGCTGCCGTCGTCCTCGACCAGGATGGCGCGCATGCCGCCGCCGGTAAGGCGCACCGTGACCTGCGTGGCGCCGGCGTCCAGCGCGTTGTCCACCAGCTCTCGCACCACCGAGGCCGGGCGCTCCACCACCTCGCCCGCGGCGATCTGGCTCACCAGCGCATCGGGCAGTTCACGGATGGGTCGGCGCGGCGCGGCCGTGAGGGGGGCATTCATCAACGGGATTGTAGGAAGGCCGCCACAGGGCTTCCGGATAATGGGCTCCATGGAAATGCTCGCCCAGCTCGTTGATTTCATCCTGCACGTCGATGCGCACCTGATGGCGTTCGTGCAGGCCTATGGCGCGTGGGTGTACGCGCTGCTGTTCCTCATCGTCTTCGTCGAGACCGGCGTGGTGGTGATGCCCTTCCTGCCCGGCGATTCGCTGCTGTTCGTGGTGGGCGCGCTGTGCGGGCTGGACCTGATGAGCCTGCCGCTGGCCATGGCGCTGCTGATCGTGGCGGCGGTGCTGGGCGACCAGGTGAACTACAGCATCGGGCGCTGGCTGGGGCCGCAGGTGTTCCGCTGGGAAAGCTCGCGCTTCTTCAACAAGCGCGCCTTCGACCAGGCGCATGCCTTCTACGAGAAGCACGGCGGCATCACGATCGTGCTGGCGCGCTTCATGCCGTTCATCCGCACCTTCGTGCCCTTCGTGGCCGGCGTGGCGGCCATGACGCGGGGCAAGTTCTCCTTCTTCAACGTCTCCGGCGCCTTGCTGTGGGTGCTGTCGCTGACGCTGGCCGGCTACCTGTTCGGCAACATCCCCTGGGTCCAGGCCAACCTGAACTTGATCATCTACGCCCTGGTCCTCGTGCCTGCGGCCATCGCGGTGCTGGGCGCGTGGAAGGCGCGCCGGGCCGAGGCGGCGTGAAATTCCCCAGCGATTGAAACGGCAAGCGGCCCGAGGGGCCGCTTTTCCGTTGGGCGGGGCGCGAGCGCGAGGGGCGCTTACAGCGTCCGGTTCCGCGCCAGCGGCGGATTCTTGGCGAAATAGCGCCGGATGCCCGTGGCCACCGCCTTCACCAGCTCGCCGCGGTACTCGGGGCTGGCGAGCTTGCGCTCCTCCTCCGGGTTGGAGATGAAGGCCGTCTCCACCAGGATGCTCGGGATGTCGGGCGCCTTGAGCACCGCGAAGCCCGCCTGCTCGACGTTGCGCTTGTGCAGCTTGCCCACCTTGCCGATCTGGCCCAGCACCTCGCCGCCGAGCTTGAGGCTGTCCTTGATCTGCGCCGTGGTGCTCATGTCCAGCAGCGCGCGCATCACGTGCGCGTCGCCGTTCTTGAGGTTGGCGCCGCCGACCAGGTCCGAGGCGTTCTCGCGCTTCGCCATCCAGCGTGCCGCGGCGCTGGAGGCGCCCTTGTCGCTGAGCGCGAACACGCTGGCGCCGCGCGCCTCGGGGTTCATGAACGCATCGGCGTGGATGGAGACGAACAAGTCCGCCTGCACGCGCCGCGCCTTGTTCACGCGCTCGTTCAGCGGCACGAAGAAGTCGCCGTCGCGCGTGAGCATGGCGCGCATGCCGGGCACGGCGTTGAGCCGGTCGCGCAGCTGCAGCGCCACGGCCAGCACCACGTCCTTTTCCTTCAGCCCGCTGGGGCCGATGGCGCCCGGGTCCTCGCCGCCATGGCCCGGGTCCAGCGCGACCACGATCAGCCGGTCGATCTTCCGGAGCTGCTCGGCCGTGGGCGGCGGAGGTGGGGCGGGGGTCATCGGCGGCGGCGGGGGCGGCAACGCCGGCTTCGGGGCGGCGGCCACCGGCGGCGGCGTGGGAAGCCCCGGACGGTCCATGCGCTCGATGAACTCGCCCAGCGCGTCCTGCACCGAGCGCGCGGCCTGCTGCTCGGCCTGCGTCTTCTCGCGCAGCAGTGCCAGCAGCGGGTCCGGCGCTTGGGTAGGGTAGAGGTCGAACACCAGCCGGTGCTGGTACGCCGCCACGGGCGTCAGGCGGAACATCTGCGGCGCGGTGGCCTGCTTGAGGTCCACCACCAGCCGCACGGTGCGCGGCTGGTTCTGGCCCACGCGCACGCCTTCGATGAAGGGATCGTCCGCGCGCACCTTGCCCACCAGCTCGCGCAGCGCGGGGCTGAGCTCCAGGTTGTCGATGTCGATCACCAGCCGGTCGGGCGACTCCATGAGCTGATGCCGCGCCGTCAGGGCCTGATCGCTCTCAATGGTCACGCGCGTGTACTCCTCCGCGGGCCACACGCGCACGGCCACGATGCCCGCGCCCCAGGCCAGATCGCCCGCGCCCAGCAGCAGCGCCAGCGCGCCGCCGCGTTTCAACAGGCCGCGGCGCTCGAAGCAGGGATGGGGAAAACAGCGCGGCGAGCGGCTCATGCCAGCACCTCCAGCAGTTGCAGTCCGCGTGCACTGTGCGCCCGGGCGCGCAGTTCGCGCGAGTCGTCGTCGCGGATGTGCAACGTCAGCACCAGGTCCGCCGGGGGCAATACACCCGCCGCCTTGTCGGGCCATTCGGCGATTTTGAGCCCCGGCGCGGCGAACACGTCGCGAAAGCCGGCGTCCTCCCACTCGCGCGGGTCTTCGAAGCGGTAGAAGTCGAAGTGCGAGATGGCCAGGCCGTCCGCCTCGTGCGGCTCCAGCACGGCATAGCTGGGACTCTTGATGCGGCCGGTGACGCCCAGCGCGCGCAGCAGGTGTCGCACGAAGGTGGTCTTGCCCGCACCCAACGGGCCGTGCAGTTCGATGAAGGCGTTGCGCAGCGACGGCGACGCGGCCAGCCGCGCCGCGCAGGCCGCGGCATCGGCCTCCGTCGGCCAGTGGAAACTGCGGCTACCTAGAATCTGGGGATGGGATTGAAGGGTCATGAGGCGCTCGCATTGCTGGAGCCACTGCGCGGCTGGGCGCGCGAGCTGGGATTTTCCCAGATCGGTATCAGCGGCGTGGACCTGAGCGCGGCCGAGCCGGGCCTGCGCGCCTGGTTGGAGGCCGGATTCCACGGCTCCATGCACTACATGGCCACGCACGGCATGAAGCGCGCACGGCCCGCGGAGCTGGTGCCCGGCACCGTCAGCGTCATCGCCGCGCGCATGGACTACCTGCCGCGCGGCACGCCGGATGGTTGGCAGCGCATCGAGTTCGAGCGGCTGGGGCAGCCGCTCCAGGCCGGCGTATCGATGTACGCCCGCGGGCGCGACTACCACAAGGTGCTGCGCGCGAGGCTGCAAAAGCTCGCCGACCGGCTCGCCGCGGCCGTCGGTCCCTTCGGCCACCGCGTGTTCACGGACTCGGCCCCGGTGCTGGAGGTGGAGCTCGCCACCCGTGCCGGCCTGGGCTGGCGCGGGCGCCACACGCTCACGCTTTCGCGCGATGCGGGCTCGACCTTCTTTCTGGGCGAGATCTACGTGGACTTGGCGCTGCCGCACAGCGAGCCCGCGCAGGCGCACTGCGGCGGCTGCTCGGCCTGCCTGGACATCTGCCCGACGCGGGCCATCGTGGCGCCGTACCGGCTGGACGCGCGGCGCTGCATCTCCTACCTGACCATCGAGCACGACGGGCCGCTTCCACTCGAGCTGCGTCCGCTGATGGGCAACCGCATCTACGGCTGCGACGACTGCCAGCTCGCGTGCCCGTGGAACAAGTTCGCGCAGCGCTCGCCGCTGCCGGACTTCGAGCTGCGGCCGCATTTCGAGGCGCCCACGCTGCTGCGGCTCTGGGGCTGGAGCGAGGCGGAGTTCCTCTCCCGCACCGAGGGCAGCCCGATCCGGCGCATCGGCCACGAGCGTTGGCAGCGCAACCTGGCGGTGGCGCTGGGCAACGCGCTGCGCGCGGGCTTGAGCGACGCAGACGAGGCGGCGGTGCGGCAGGCGCTGACGGCACGACGCGAGGCAGCGGGCGAGCTGGTGCGGGAGCACATCGACTGGGCGCTGGCGCAGGCAGGCACTGAAATCACGGCGAACGCGCTGGCCAGGGGTTGAGTCGGGGCGCCACAGCCCGAAACGCTGCGCCAACTGCTTCGTCATCCCCGCGCAGGCGGGGACCCAGGCGGCCCCCAAGGCAGCCGCAGGTGCATTGGTCGGCATGCTGGTGACTTCTGAACCGGTTCGCCGCAGTTTTGCTGCGCTCTGACGCGGGACCGCCTGGGTTCCCGCCCGCGCGGGAATGACGATTCAACTTACCCCTGCAACCGCGCCAGCGACCACAACGCCACCGGCACGCTGACCATGCCCAGCAGTGTCGAGAGCGTCACCAGCCCGGCCACGAAGCCCGGGTGCCCGCCCAGCCGCGCGGCCAGCACGTAGCAGGTGGAGGCGGTGGGCAGCGCGGCGAAGGCCACCACCACCAGCTGCTGCACCGGCGGCAGCCCCAGCACCTGCACCAGCACCAGCGCCACCAGCGGCAGCACCGCGTGGCGGATGGACAGGAAGGCCGTCGCCAGCCTTGGCGCCTCGCGCAGCGCGCCCAGCTGCAGCCCGGCGCCCACCGCCATCAGGCCCAGCGGCAATGCGGCGGTGCCCACGCGTTGCAGGCTCACGGCCACCGGCTCGGGGAAGGTCAGGCCGATCAGGTTGCCCAGCAGCCCGGCCACGGTGCTGAGGATCAGCGGGTTGCGCATCAGCTCGCGCCCGAAATGCTGCCCGCCGTGGCGCGCCAGCGGCCATACCGCGGCGATGTTGCACAGCGGCACGCAGAAGGCGATCACCAGCGCGATGGCGGCCACCGCCGGCGCGCCGCCCAGCCGCTCGGCCAGCGCCAGGCCAATGTAGGAGTTGAAGCGAAAGGCCGTCTGCGCGCCCGAGGCGTGGGCCACGCGGTTCACCCCGCGCAGCAGGCCCAGCGAGTAGGCCAGCACGATGCCGCAGCCCACCACCGCCAGGCCGCTGAACACCAGCGTCAGCATCGCGCCGGGCTGCAGTGGGTTGCGCACGATGGCGTTGAACAGCAGCACCGGGAACAGCAGGTAGTACACCAGCCGCTCCATGGCCTCCCACACCGGGCGGTTGAGCGCCGTGTAGCGACAGATCAGGAAGCCCGCTGCAATGAGCAGGAAGTCGGGCAGCAGCAACAGGGCCTCGTTCATCGCGAAAGTGTGCCAGCGCGCCTTTGCTGCGCCCGCCGCGGGGATGGAACGCCGCCCGCGATGCGGGACGGTGCATCCGGTTGGCCGCGACCTGTAACCATCGGCCACAATGGCCCAGGCGCCGGACGGTCCGGCCCCTGGATGGAGACAAGCGGATGAAAAGACAACGTTTGCGGATGCTTGCGGCGCTGCTGGGTCTGGCCGCCACGAGCCCGCTGCTGATGGCGCAGGGCTACCCCGCGAAACCCGTGCGGCTGGTGGTTCCGTTCGCACCCGGTGGCACCACCGACATCGTGGCGCGCACCGTGTCCGACAAGCTCGGCGCGGCGCTGGGCCAGACCGTGGTGGTGGAGAACAAGGCCGGCGGCGGCGGCGTCGTGGGCGCGCAGGAGCTGGCCCGTGCCGCGCCCGACGGCTACACGCTGGGCATCGCCACCGTCTCGACCACGGCGGCCAACCCGGCCGTCAACCCGCGCACGGGCTACAACCCGCTCACGGACTTCACGCCCATCATCAACCTCGCGGCCACGCCCAACCTCATCGCGGTGCACCCGAGCTTCCCGGCCAAGAACTACGCCGACTTCGTGGCGCTGCTGAAGAAGAGCCCGGGCCGCTACAGCTATTCGAGCTCCGGTACTGGCGGCATCGGCCACTTGCAGACCGAACTGTTCAAGAGCCTCACCGGCGTGTTCATCACGCACATTCCCTACCGCGGCGCGGGCCCGGCGCTCAACGACACGGTGGCGGGGCAGGTGCCCATCATGTTCGACAACATGCCCTCGGCGCTGCCCTTCGTGAAGGAAGGCAAGCTCGTGCCGATCGTGGTGGCGGCGCCGCAGCGCTTGTCGATTCTGCCCAACGTGCCGACCTTCAAGGAAGTCGGGCTGGAACCGGTCAACCGCATGGCCTACTACGGCATCGTCGGCCCGAAGAACCTGCCCAAGGACGTCGTGGAAAAGGTCCACAACGCGGCGAAGCAGGCGCTGGCCGATCCGGCCGTGCGCAAGCGCATCGAGGACACCGGCTCGCTGGTCGTGGGCAACACGCCCGAGCAGTTCGCCGAGCAGATCCGCGCCGAGTTCGAGGTCTACAAGGGCGTGGTTGCGCGCCAGAACCTGCGGCTGGATTGACGTGAAAGCAGCAGTACCCGAGGCGGCGGCGCCAGTCGCTCAGGCCGCGCCTGCCGCCGAGGCCCCGGAGTCCGCGGCGCGCGCGGCCAGCCGCGTGTCCATCGAGCGCTTCGTGCAGGCACTGTGGATCGAGGATGGCCTCTCGGCCAACACGCTGGCGGCGTACCGGCGCGACCTCTCGCTCTACGCCGACTGGCTCGACGCCGAGGCCGGGCACAGCCTCGACGCCACCACCGAGGCCGACCTGCGCGGCTACATCGCCGCGCGCCACGGCGAGACGCGTGCCACCACCGCCAACCGGCGGCTGACGGTGTTCAAGCGCTACTTCCGCTGGGCGTTGCGCGAGCACCGGTTGCAGCAGGATCCCACCCTGAAGCTGCTGTCGGCGCGCCAGCCGCTGCGCGTACCCAAGTCGCTGTCGGAGGCGCAGGTGGAGGCGCTGCTGGCCGCGCCGCCGGTGGAGGAGCCGCTGGGCCTGCGCGACCGCGCGATGCTGGAGCTGATGTACGCCAGCGGGCTGCGGGTGAGCGAGCTGGTCGGGCTGGGACTGCTGTCGCTGGGCCTGGCCGAGGGGGTACTGCGCGTCACGGGCAAGGGTGCCAAGGAGCGGCTGGTGCCCTTCGGCGAGGAGGCGCACGGCTGGCTGCGCCGCTACCTGGCCGAGGCGCGGCCGGCGATCCTGGGCCCGCGCCAGAGCGACGCCCTGTTCGTCACCGTGCGCGGCGAGGGCATGACGCGGCAGATGTTCTGGCAACTGGTGAAGAAGCACGCGCGCGCCGCGGGTATCACGGTGCCGTTGTCGCCGCACACGCTGCGCCACGCCTTTGCCACGCACCTGCTCAACCACGGCGCGGACCTGCGCGCGGTGCAACTGCTGCTGGGGCATGCCGACATCTCCACCACCACCATCTACACCCACGTCGCGCGCGAGCGGCTGCGCGCGCTGCACGCGGCGCATCATCCGCGGGCGTGAGGGTGGGTGACACGTGGGCTGCCGGCGCAACCGCCCATGCCGAGCGCCCCTGAATGAAAAAAGGCCGGTCTTGCGACCGGCCTTCATGCTGACGTAACCGTTGCGGGCTGCAATCAGAAGTTGTGGCGCACGCCCAGGGCGAAGGACGAGGTGTCCGTGCCGCCGGCAACCGTGTTGCCAAAAGCGGAGTAGGTGGCGGCGGCCTTGTTGTCCACCTTGGTGTAGAAGGCGTACACCTTGGTGCGCTTGCTCAGGTTGTAGTTGTAGGCCACGGTGTACTGGATTGCGTCGGAGGCGGCCTTGGTGCCGGTCTCGCGCTTGATCTTGTCGGCGTAGCCCACGTTGACGTGGAACTCGCTGCCGCCCAGCGTGTACATCGCGGACACGCGGTAGCTGTCACGCTTGGCCTCAGGCGTGCCGTTGTCGACTTCGTTGCGGACGTAATAGGCACCCACCGTGAAGGCGCCCAGTTCGTACAGCGCGCGCAGGCCGTACTCCTTGCCGTCGGTGCCCGTCACGCCGTCCAGCGTCGCGGAGGTCGAGTCGACGAAGCTGGCACCCAGGTGCAGCGGGCCGCGGTCGTAGTTGACGGCCAGCACGCCGGAGTAGGTGCCGGCGTTGCTTTCGCTGGCGATGCCCGTGGCGGGATCAACCGTCTGCTTCAGGCCATACTGGCCTTCCACCGTCAGGCCGCCGTAGCTCACCGTGTTGAAGGCCACGGTGTTCTGCATGACACCGGGATACAGGTAGAACGCATCCGACGACGTACCGGTGTCGTGGTTGTGCATGCTGATGTAATCAGCCGTCGTGTAGTACGCAGCCGACGGGCCCATGTTGCCCAGGCGCAGGCGGCCGTACGGCGTCTGCAGGCCAACCCACGACTCACGGCCGAACAGGCGCGACGTGCCGGCACCAGTATCCGACGAGAAACCGCTCTCCAGCACGAACAGGCCCTTGAAGCCGCCGCCCAGGTCTTCACTGCCACGCAGGCCCCAACGCGACGCGTTGTTCTGAAGCGCGGTGACATGGCTGCTGGAGCCACCGGCCGGCTTGGTCGTCTGGTACTCGACCGACGTGTTCACGCGGCCATACAGCGTGACGGAGCTTTGGGCGAAAGCGGCGCCCGCAGCCAGCATGGCCGCCGCAGCAATGAGAGTGCGCTTCATTGAAGAATCCCTTTAGTTTGAACAATCGGGGCTATTACTGCCCGATGGCTTGGATTCTAAGAACAGGTTTGCCGAATACCCGTGATGGGGAGCCAAGTTGTCCCGTTTTGTGACTGCGGCGCAACACTTCGTGGCGTGCGGGCGATCGATGCCCGCACAACCTTTGCGTTAGCTCAACGGCCGCGCAAATGCGCCGGCGCCTCCAGCCGCTTGGCCAGCGTGGACAGCAGCAGCGTGAGCACCAGGTACAGCGCCGAGATGGCGAGGTACGGCTCCCAGTAGCGCGAGTACGCGCCCGCCACGGTGCGCGCGGCCAGTGCCAGCTCGGCCAGGCCGATGGCCGAGACCAGGGACGAGTCCTTGATCAGCGTCACGCCCTCGTTGACCAGCGCAGGCACCATGCGGCGGAAAGCCTGGGGCAGGATCACCTCGCGCATGGCCTGCGCGTGCGTCAGGCCCAGGCTGTAGGCGGCCTGGGTCTGGCCGCGGTGGATGCTCTGGATGCCCGCGCGAAAGATCTCGCTGATGTAGGCCCCGGCGTTGAGCGTGAGCGCCAGCGCGCCGGAGAAGAAGGCGCCGTGCTCCTGGCGGAACTCGCGTGCCGCCTCACCCGTGAGCAGCCAGCCCGTCTCCGGGTGGATCAGCGTGGGCATGAGCGCGAAGTGCACCAGCAGGATCTGCACGAACAGCGGCGTGCCGCGGAAGAAGGTGACGTAGCCCAGCGTCACCGCGCGCGCGAGCTTCATCAGCACGCGCAGCAGCGGCGCCTTGGGCTCGGGCGCGTCGGCCGAGCTGCTGACCAGCCCCAGCAGCGCGCCCAGCACCAGCCCGGCGAACACGGCCACCAGCGCGAGCTTGACCGTCATCCACAGCGCGGAGGCGAACAGCGGGCCGTAGCCCGCCAGGATCTCCCAACGTAAATCCACTTCGGTGCGGCCTTACTTCGACGCGGCCGAGGCCGGGGTGCCGGCGGTCGCCGGAGCGCTGCCGAAATACTTGGCGTAGATGCGGTCGTAGGTGCCGTCCGCGCGGATGCCGGCCAGGCCCTGGTTGAGCATCTCCAGCACCGCGGTGTTGCCCTTGCGCACGGCGATGCCGTACTGCTCAGGCGTGAAGCTGGGGTCGCTCACGGTCTTGAAGCCCGCGCCGGCGTTGTTGGTCACGTAGTGGGCAATCACGCCGTTGTCGGCCACCACCGCGTCCACGCCGCCGGACTCCAGCTCCTTGAGCGCCAGCGGAGTGGACTCGAAGCGCTTGATGGCCGCGCTGTTCTTGCCCAGCAGCTTGGTGACCACCTCGTCGCCGGTGGTGCCGGTCTGAACGCCGACCTTCAGCGGCTTGAGATCTTCGAACTTCGTGACCTTGGAGTCCTTCCTGACGGCGATGAGTTGCACGGCGTCGAAGTAGGGCGCCGTGAAGTCCATGCTCTGCTTGCGCTCGTCGGTGATCGTGATGGCCGACACCAGCAGGTCGCGGTCACCCTGCGCCACGGCGTTGAAGATGCCTTCCCAGGGGGTGTTGACGAACTTCACCTGCACGCCGGCCTTGGCAGCGATGGCGCTGACGATGTCGATGTCGAAGCCAACGATCTCGCCCTTCTCATTCTGCGACTCGAAAGGAGCGTAGGCGGCGTCGGTGCCGACCACGTAGACCTTGGCCGGCGCGGCCGGGGTGGCGGCTGTGGATTCGGACGCCGCAGGTGCCGCCGGGGCGGCAGCCTCTTCCTTCTTGCCGCAGGCGCCCAGCAGCGTTGCGGTACCGAGCAGGCCGGCCTGCAGGAAAACGCGGCGGGAGGTGGTGTTGTTGGCCATGGAGGTCCAGAAAATTGTTGAGTGTGTCCAGTTTATGCGGTGGCCGGCGCCAGACTCCCGACAGGCATCAAGCCTGCTGCTCCAGCGCCAGCAACTCGGCTTGCGTGAACTCCGCGGCCAGCCGCGCGGCATGGTTGAAGGGTGGGCGCGGGCGCGGCGCCTGGTAACGCTGGGTGAGCTCGGGGTAAAGCGCAATGGGGTCGAGCCCGCGTTGCGCGCACAGCCAGCGGTACCAGCGGTTGCCCACCGCGACATGGCCCACCTCGTCGCGCAGGATCACGTCCAGGATCGCCACGGCACGCTCGTCGCCGGCGCGGCGGAACTTCTCCTGCATCGGCGGCGTGGCATCGAGCCCGCGTGCTTCAAGCGTGCGCGGCACCAGCGCCATGCGCGCCAGCGCGTCGCCGGCGGTGCGCTGCGTCATCAGCCACAGGCCGTCGTGGGCCTCGAAGTCGCCGTAGTCGTGGCCGAGGCTTTGCAGGTGCGCGCGCACCAGGCCGAAGTGCAGTGCTTCCTCGGCCGCCACGCGGGCCCAGTCGCGGTAGAAGGCCGGCGGCATGCCGGCAAAGCGCCACACTGCGTCCAGCGCCAGGTTGATGGCGTTGAACTCGATGTGCGCCACCGCGTGCAGCAGCGCGGCGCGGCCGGCCGGGGTGAAAGGCGAGCGTGCGGGCACCTGGCGTGGCTCCACCAGGCGCGGCAACGCCGGGCGGCCGGGCACGTCCGCAGGCTCCTCCAGCGCCAGCGCCGGGTCGAGCACGAAACCGTCGAAACCCTCGTGCAGCGCGGTGGCCTGGGCCGACTTGGCGACAGGGTCTCGCTCGCACAGGGCGCGCAACGCGGCACGGCGCAGGCAGGGCAGGTCGTTCATGGTCGATGCGGGGGCGGATGGGAGCGGAAGGGGCGGCGAGGTGGCGGCAAAGGCCCGGTGGCGGGGCCGGGCGCACGCCTTGCCCTCGGGCGGGAGTGAAGGCGGCTCCTAGAATTATCGGCTTGCGGCGCGCCGGGGCCCGACCGGCTGCACTTCCCGCCGCGCGGCGCCCGGATGATTCCCCGCGCCTTCCCCTTCCATCGCTCTGCCCGGCATGGCTCCCGGCGCAGGGCCGCAGTACATCAAGCACATCAACAACACCATGAGCGATCTGCACAAATTCCTGTTCGAGGGCCTGCCCGTGCGCGGCATGCTGGTGCGGCTCACCGACAGCTGGCGCGAGGTGCTGCAGCGTCGCGAGGCCAGCGGGGGCTACCCGGCGCCAGTGCGCGAGCTGCTGGGCCAGATGACGGCCGCGGCGGTGCTGATGCAGTCCAACATCAAGTTCAACGGCGCGCTGGTGATGCAGATCTTCGGCGACGGCCCGGTGAAGATGGCCGTGGTGGAAGTGCAGCCGGAGCTGCATTTCCGCTCCACCGCCAAGGTCGTGGGCGAGGTGGCCGAGGGCGCCGGGCTGGAGGCCATGCTCAACGTGCACAACCGCGGCCGTTGCGCCATCACGCTGGACCCGCGCGACCGCCAGCCCGGCCAGCAGCCCTACCAGGGCGTGGTGCCGCTGTCGGCCATGGGCGAGGAGTTCCACGCGCTGCAGAGCATCTCCGAGGTGCTGGAGCAGTACATGCGCCAGTCCGAGCAGTTGGAGACGCGCCTGATGCTGGCGGCCAACGACGAGGTCGCCGCCGGGCTGCTGATCCAGCGCCTGCCCGTCGAAGGACTGGGCAACCTGGAGAGCAAAGAGAAGCAGGCCGAGGCCGAAGTGCTGGCCGAGGGCTTCAACCGCATCGCGCACCTGGCCTCCTCGCTCAAGGCCGAGGAACTGCTGACGCTGGACTCCGAGACCATCCTGCACCGGCTGTTCTGGGAGGAGGACGTGCGACGCTTCGAGCCGCAGCAGCCGCGCTTCGCCTGCACCTGCTCGCGCGAGCGCGTGGGCTCCATGCTCAAGGGCCTGGGCCGCGAGGAGATCGACTCCATCGTGGCCGAGCGCGGCGAGGTGGAGATCGGCTGCGACTTCTGCGGCCGCCAGTACCACTACGACGCCGTGGATGTGGGCGAGCTCTTCACGCCGGAGCGCGACCAGCCGCCGTCGTCCACGGCGGTGCAGTGATCCTCAGGGCGCGCCGCGCCCGGTCGATGCCCGCAGCGCGTGCTCGCACTGCGGGTCGTCGCAGTCTTCGCACACCCAGCGCCAAGCCGGCTGTGCTGCCTCGCGCTCGCGCAGCCGCGTGAACAGGCCCGCGCGCGGCGCGGACAGCGTGCGCAGCCAGGGCGACAGGGCGTCCACCGCGCAGTCCACCCGCGCCTCGCCCTCGCCGCGCACCACCGACCACGACAGCCCGTGTGCCAGCAGCAGGCCGCGCACCAGGCGGTCCACCGGCGCGCGCACCTGCGGGCCGTCGCGCAGGTGCGCGTCGGCCACCCAGGGCAGGTCCAGCGCGGTGAGCAGCGTCGCGGCGCAGCGGCGCTGGAACTCCACCGCCATGGCGTGCAGCGAGCGGTCGTCGAACAGCAGCTCGCTGTAGACGGCCGTCATCAACGGCGTGGTGTCGGCCACCACCAGGTCGTGCGCGGCCGCAGCCTGCTCCAGGCGGCGCTGCTGCGCCAGCGCGATGCCGAGCTGTTCCTCGGCGCGCGGCGTGCGGCCCTCGCGCTCGCACCACTCCCGCAGCACCTCCGGCACCCAGGCCACGGACAGGCCCGTCTCGCGCGCCAGCCGCTCGGCCAGGGCCCGGGCCAGCACGGTCTTGCCCGTGCTCTCGGCGCCGAGCAGGGCAATGACGTTGAGGGAATCGGGGACGTTGGACATGTCAGGCGGCGGGAAGCCACGCCGGCGGCGTGGCAAGGCTCAGGCCGAGGCCAGCGCCTGCGGCTGCTGCCGCGCCAACCGCGCCCAGCGGCGCCAGCCCACGGCTGACAGCACGGCGAACAGGGCATAGAGCAGCACCGTCAGCCACAGGCCCTTGTAGGCGAAGAGGGCGACGCTGGCGATGTTGACCACCACCCAGGTCGGCCAGTTCTGCACGTACTTGCGCCCCAGCAGCCACTGGCCGGCGAGGCTGGCCACGGTGGTGAAGGCATCGGCGTAGGGCACGTCGGAGTCGGTGACGCTGTCCAGCAGCCAGCCCGCCAGCGGCCAGGCGGCCAGCGTCACCAGGCCCAGCCGCAGCAGGCCGCGGCGGTCGAGGTCGCGCACCTGCAGCGCGCGGCCGTCGTCCTGCGTGCCGCGCAGCCACTGCCACCAGCCCCACAGCGCCGCGGCGATGAAGACGAGCTGCAGCAGTGCCTCGCCGTAGAGACGGCTGCCGGCGAAGAGCAGGGCGTAGAGGGCGCTGCTGGCGATGGCCAGCGGCCAGGCCAGCGGGTTCACGCGCAGATTGCAGTGCACCATCCACAGCGCCAGCACGAAGGCCAGCAGCTCGGCGCGGCTGACCGCCACGCCCCAGGCCGTGAACACGGCGGCTTGCAGCCACTGCATGGCGCTTCAGTGCCGCGACGGCGGGATCTGCACCAGGATCTCGTCGGGCTTGACCATGCCCAGCTCGGCGCGGGCACGTTCCTCGACCATCTCCAGGCCGTCACGCAGATCGGCCACCTCGTTGGCCATGCGCTGGTTGACTTCGCGCGCCTGCGCGTTTTCCTGCAGCTGGACCTGCAGCTGCGCGCGCAGCGCCTGCACGTTGCGCACGCCGCCCTTGCTCCACCACAGCTCGTAATGCACCAGCGCCAGCAGCGCCAGCAGCACCAGGGTCACCAGTCGCATGGCCTTTGTCGTACTTCAGAGGTCCAGGGCCGCCTCCAGCGCCTTTGTCCCAGGCCCGGCGGGCGGGCTTGGAACGAGGGGTAGGGCGGTACTGCTTGGAGGGGCCCGGAGCCTTTCCGGATCAGCGCAGGTTGTAGAACGCGGCGCGGCCGGGGTAGACGGCGATGTCGCCCAGGTCTTCCTCGATGCGCAGCAGCTGGTTGTACTTGGCCATGCGGTCGCTGCGGCTCATCGAGCCGGTCTTGATCTGGCCGGCGTTGGTGGCCACGGCGATGTCGGCGATGGTCGAGTCCTCGGTCTCGCCCGAGCGGTGGCTGATCACGGCGGTGTAGCCCGCGCGCTTGGCCATCTCGATGGCGGCGAAGGTCTCGGTCAGCGTGCCGATCTGGTTGATCTTGATGAGGATCGAGTTGGCGATGCCCTTGTCGATGCCTTCCTTCAGGATCTTGGTGTTGGTCACGAACAGGTCGTCGCCCACCAGCTGCACGTTCTTGCCCAGGCGCTGCGTCAGGTGCGCCCAGCCTTCCCAGTCACCCTCGGCCATGCCGTCCTCGATCGAGATGATCGGGTACTTGTCGCACCAGGTCGCCAGGATGTCGGTCCACTGCGGCGCCGACAGCTTCAGGCCGCCTTCGCCTTCGAGCACGTACTGGCCGTCCTTGTAGAACTCGCTGGCGGCGCAGTCCAGGCCGATGGCGATCTGCTCGCCGGCGGTGTAGCCGGCCTTGTCGATGGCTTCCAGAATCAGCTGGATCGCCGCCTCGTGGTTCTCCACGCTGGGGGCGAAGCCGCCCTCGTCGCCCACGGCGGTGCTCATGCCCTTGGCGTCGATGATTTTCTTCAGGGCGTGGAACACCTCGGCGCCGTAGCGCACGGCCTCGCGGAAGCTCGGCGCGCCCACGGGGATGATCATCAGCTCCTGCAGGTCCAGGTTGTTGTTGGCGTGCGCGCCGCCGTTGATGACGTTCATCATCGGCACGGGCATCTGCACCGCACCCATGCCGCCGAAGTAGCGGTACAGCGGCAGGCCGGACTCTTCCGCGGCGGCGCGCGCCACGGCCATGGAGACGGCCAGCATCGCGTTGGCGCCCAGGCGGCCCTTGTTGTCGGTGCCGTCGAGGTCGATCAGCGTCTTGTCCAGGAAGGCCTGCTCGGAAGCGTCCAGGCCCAGCACGGCCTCGGAGATCTCGGTGTTGACGTGCTGCACGGCCTTGAGCACGCCCTTGCCCAGGTAGCGCGACTTGTCGCCGTCGCGCAGCTCGATGGCCTCGCGCGAACCGGTGGAGGCGCCCGATGGGACGGCGGCACGGCCCATGGTGCCGGACTCCAGCAGCACATCACATTCCACGGTGGGGTTGCCGCGGCTGTCCAGAATTTCGCGGCCGACGATGTCGACGATGGCACTCATGGGTCAATCTCTCCGGTAGGGTTGGATTCGAGTCTGCACACGCCCGGCGGGCATGCGGCCGTTGCGTTGACGGCGCTCTGGGAACAGGCCGAGGACGCCGCCTTCAGGCGACGCCTTCGACCAGGATCATGCGCATCACGCCCGCGCCTTCACGCAGGCTGCGCGCATGGGTGTAAGTCTCGCTGTGGTAGTAGGCCCGCGCCTTCTCGGCGTTCTCGAAGCGCAGCACCACGATGCGCTCGGGCGACCACGGCCCTTCGAGCACTTCGATGGCGCCGCCGCGCACCAGCACCTCCGCGCCATGCTCCTGCATGGCGCGGGTGCTCCACTCGCGGTAGTTGGCCATCTTCTGCGCGTCGGTGATCTGCACGTCGGCAATGATGTAGGCGCTCATCGGGGTCGGGTCCTCAGCAGCTGAAGTCGTTTTCGAGCAGGGGCTGCGTCTTGATGACGCGGTCCAGCGCCAGCAGCTGCTCCAGCAGCGCGCGCATGTGCTTGAGCGGCACGGCGTTGGGGCCGTCCGACAGCGCCTTGGCCGGGTCGGGGTGCGTCTCCATGAACAGCCCCGAGATGCCCACCGCCACCGCCGCGCGCGCCAGCACCGGCACGAACTCGCGCTGGCCGCCGCTGCTCGTGCCCTGGCCGCCGGGCAGCTGCACCGAGTGCGTGGCATCGAAGACGACCGGGGCGCCCGTCTCGCGCATGATCGCCAGGCTGCGCATGTCGGAGACAAGGTTGTTGTAGCCGAAACTCACGCCGCGCTCGCAGGCCATGAAGGCGTCATCGTCCAGGCCCTTCTCGCGCGCGGCGGCGCGGGCCTTGTCAATGACGTTCTTCATGTCGTGGGGCGCGAGGAACTGCCCCTTCTTGATGTTCACCGGCTTGCCCGACTGCGCCACGGCGCGGATGAAGTCGGTCTGGCGGCACAGGAAGGCCGGCGTCTGCAGCACGTCCACTGCGGCGGCCACGCGCTCGACCTCGGCCTCGCTGTGCACGTCGGTGATCACGGGCACCTGCAGTTGCGAGCGCACCTTGGCCAGGATCTCCAGGCCCTTGTCCATGCCGGGGCCGCGGAAGCTCGTGCCGCTGGAGCGGTTGGCCTTGTCGTAGCTGCTCTTGAAGATGAAGGGGATGCCCAGCTCGCTGGTGATCTCCTTGAGCCGCCCGGCCACCTCGGCCTGCAGCGTCTCGCTCTCGACCACGCAGGGTCCGGCGATGAGAAAGAACGGCTTGTCGAGGCCAACCTCGAATCCGCACAGCTTCATGCGGGTCTCCTTCAGCGCTGGGGCTGCTTGCTCGCGTGGTGGTCCAGCGCGGCCTTGACGTAGCTGATGAACAGCGGGTGGCCGTCCCAGGGCGTGCTCTTGAACTCGGGGTGGAACTGCACGCCGACGAACCACGGGTGCACTTCCTGCGGCAGCTCGACCATCTCGGTGAGCTTCTCGCGCTGCGTGATGGCCGAGATGACCAGCCCGGCCCGCTGCAGCTTGTCGAGGTAGTGCTCGTTGGCCTCGTAACGGTGGCGGTGCCGCTCCGTGACCACGTCGCCGTAGATGCGGTGCGCGATGGTGCCGGGCTTGACGTCCGAGCTCTGCGCCCCGAGGCGCATGGTGCCGCCCAGGTCCGAGCCGGCATGGCGCTTCTGGATCGTGCCGTCGGCATCCTGCCACTCGTCGATGAGCGCGATCACCGGGTGCGGCGTGTTGGGGTCGAACTCGGTGCTGTTGGCACCGGCCAGGCCCGCCAGGTGGCGCGCGACCTCGATGGTGGCCACCTGCATGCCCAGACAGATGCCCAGGTACGGAATCTTGTGCTCGCGGGCGTACTGGGCCGCCAGGATCTTGCCCTCCACGCCGCGCTTGCCGAAGCCGCCGGGCACCAGGATGGCATCGAACTGCGCCAGGCTGTCGATGTTCTCCGGCGACAGCTGCTCGGAATCCACGTACTCGATGTTCACGCGCGCGTGGTTGTGGATGCCCGCGTGGCGCAGTGCCTCGTTGAGCGACTTGTACGAGTCCGACAGGTCGGTGTACTTGCCGCACATGGCGATGGTGACCTGGTGCCTCGGGTTCGCCACCTCGTACACCAGCTTGTCCCACTGGCGCAGGTCGGCCGGGCGCGTGAGCAACTGCAGCTTCATGCAGATGAGCTCATCGAGCCCCTGCTCGTGCAGCATGCGCGGCACCTTGTAGATGGTGTCCACGTCCCACATCGAGATCACGCCGGCTTCCTGCACGTTCGTGAACAGCGAGATCTTGTCGCGCTCGTCGTCGGGGATGCGGCGGTCGGCGCGGCACAGCAGCGCGTCGGGCTGGATGCCGATCTCGCGCAGCTTCTGCACCGTGTGCTGCGTGGGCTTGGTCTTGAGCTCGCCCGCGGCACCGATCCACGGCACGTAGGTGAGATGGACGAAGGCGGTGTTGGCCGGACCCATGCGCAGGCTCATCTGGCGCGTGGCTTCCAGGAAGGGCAGCGACTCGATGTCGCCCACCGTGCCGCCGATCTCCACGATCGCCACGTCCACCGCGTCAGCGGTGCCGAAGCCCGCGCCGCGCTTGATGAAATCCTGGATCTCGTTGGTGATGTGCGGAATCACCTGCACCGTCTTGCCCAGATAGTCGCCGCGGCGCTCCTTTTCGAGCACGGACTTGTAGATCTGGCCGGTGGTGAAGTTGTTGCTGCGCTTCATCCGCGTGGTGATGAAGCGCTCGTAGTGGCCCAGGTCCAGGTCGGTCTCGGCACCATCTTCGGTGACGAATACTTCGCCGTGCTGGAAGGGCGACATCGTGCCGGGATCGACGTTGATGTAGGGGTCCAGCTTGATGAGGGTGACCTTGAGGCCGCGCGATTCGAGGATCGCGGCCAGGGACGCCGACGCGATGCCCTTGCCCAGCGAGGACACCACACCGCCGGTGACGAAGACGAACTTGGTCATGGAGCGCGCATCCGCTTTGCAGGGCCCGGGGGTCGGGCGCACGGATGCCTTGGTGGTAAAGCGCGATTATACGGGCCGCCTCTGGCGCCCCCCTGGCGCCCTAGGGCATGTCGGCCAGCAGCTCCAGCACCAGCGCCGCGGCGGCTTCGGGGCTTTCCATGGGGTAGAGGTGCGTGCCTTCGATCCAGCGAAAGCGCGCGCCGGCCAGGCGCTGCGCCAGCGCGGTACCACCTTGGCGCATCTCCTCGGAGCGCGTGCCGGCGACGAAACCCACCGGGCAGGCCACGGGATGGCGGCGCAGCGTGCGTGCCAGGTCGTGCGGCAGGGTGTCGTAGATGCGCGTCTCGACCTCGGGCTCGAAGGCCAGTCGCACCCGGCCCTCGCGCTCCTCGAAGCCGGCGCGCAGGTAGTCGTCGAGCACGCGCGGGTCCCAGCCGGCGAACACCGGCTTGCCGCTGAAATGCTGCCGCACCGCCTCGTGCGAGGGCCATTCGCGCCGGCGCCGGCGCGAGACGCGCCCGGGCGAGACGCGCTGCATCAGCCCCGTGACCTTGGCCAGGTGCACGACCTGCGCGCGCCAGCCGGCGAAGATGGGCGAATCCAGCGCCACCACGCCGCGCGCGAGCTGCGGACGGCGCGAGGCGGTCTTGAGGCACAGCAGTCCGCCCAGCGAGTGCCCCACCAGGAACACCGGCGCCGTGGCGTGGCGCTCGACGAAAAACGCCAGCTCGTCGCGCAGCCGCCCCCAGCCATCCCCCACCGGGAAGCGCGGGTCGTGGCCAAAGCGCCGCGGCGCCAGCACCTCGTAGCCCGCGGCGCGCCAGACCTCGAACAGCCGCGCGTAGGTGCCGGCCGGAAAACCGTTGCCGTGGGCGAAGACGATGCAGCGCGGCGCCGCCGCCGCGCTCATCCCGCGGCCAGGCGCGTCTCGGGACCGATGATCTTGGTCAGCGGCTCGTAGCGCTCGGAGCTCGCCAGCAGCGGGTGGGCGCTGTCGCCGCCGTCCCAGCGCGGGTTGTCCATGCTGTCGAACACCTCGCGCAGCCGCTGGCCCCAGGTGCCGCGCACCATCTGGAAGTACGGGTTGAACTCGTCGATGCAGATCATGCGGTCGGCGCGCAGCTCGCCCGCGCGGTAGACCAGCAGGTCCAGCGGCAGCCCCACCGAGAGGTTGGACTTGAGCGTGGAGTCCATGGACACCAGCGCGCACTTGGCGGCCTGGTCCAGCGAGGTGCGCGGGTTGATGAGGCGGTCCAGCACCGGCTTGCCGTACTTGCTCTCGCCGATCTGGAAGTAGGGCGTCTCGCGCGTGGCCTCGATGAAGTTGCCCTCGGAATAGACCAGGAACATGCGCATCGGCTCGCGCCCGATCTGGCCGCCGAAGATCAGCGAGGTGTTGAACTCGATGCCGTGCCGCTTGAGCGCATGCCCGTCCTGCTCGTAGACGCGGCGCACCGCGGCGCTGAGCACCCGCACCGCGTCGAACATGCTGCGCGCGTTCCAGATCGTGATCGGTGGCTCGCCATGGCCGCCGTCGATGCGCTCCACCTGCAGCAGCTCCCGTACCGACTGCGAGATGCTGAGGTTGCCCGCCGACAGCAGCGTCATGAAGCGGTCGCCCGGGCGCTCGTACACCATCATCTTGCGGAAGGTGCTGATCTGGTCCATGCCCGCGTTGGTGCGCGAGTCGGACAGGAAGACGAGACCGGCGTCGAGCCGGATGCCAAGACAGTAGGTCATGTGGCCTCCGCAAGGAGAGTTTTGAGGCGGTACAGCGCGTCCAGCGCTTCGCGCGGGGTGAGCGTGTCGGGGTCGATGGCCGCCAGCGCCTCCTCCAGCGCCGAGGGCTCGCGCACCGGGTCGGGCTCGGGGTCGGGCAGCGCGGGCGGCACGGCGAACAGGTCCACCTGCGTCTGGCCGCTGCGCTGCTGGGCTTCCAGCGCCTCCAGCGTCGCGCGCGCCTGGCGGATCAGCGAGGCCGGCATGCCCGCCAGCCGCGCCACCTGCACGCCGTAGCTGCGGCTGGCCGGGCCGCTCTGGATCTCGTGCAGGAAGACGATGTCGTGCCCGCTGCCCTCCACGGCGCTGACGTGCACGTTGATCGCCTGCGGGTGCTTCTCCGGGAAGGCCGTGAGCTCGAAGTAGTGCGTGGCGAACAGCGTGAAGGCGCGGTTGCGGTCGTGCAGGTGGCTGGCGATGGCGCCGGCCAGCGCCAGGCCGTCGAAGGTGGAGGTGCCGCGCCCGATCTCGTCCATCAGCACCAGGCTGTGCTCGGTGGCGCTGTGCACGATGGCCGCGGCCTCCGTCATCTCCAGCATGAAGGTGGACTGCGCGTTGGCCAGATCGTCTGCGGCGCCGATGCGGGTGTGGATGGCGTCCATCGGCCCCAGCCGGCAGCTCTTGGCCGGCACGTAGGAGCCCATGGCCGCCAGCAGCGCGATCAGCGCCACCTGGCGCATGTAGGTGCTCTTGCCGCCCATGTTCGGGCCGGTGATCACGAGCATGCGCGTGCGCGCATCGAGCCGGCAGTTGTTGGCGATGAAGGTGCCGCCGCCGCTCTCGGCCAGCCGCGCCTCCACCACCGGGTGGCGCCCGGCCTCGATGTCGATGCACGGTTGCGGCACGAACTGCGGCCGGCACCAGTTGAGCGTCGCGGCGCGCTCGGCCAGCGTGGAGAGCACGTCCAGCGCCGCCAGCGCGCGCGCCAGCTCCAGCAGCACCGGCAGGTGGGGCTGCAACTGGTCCAGCAGCTGCTCGTACAGCCACTTCTCCCGCGCCAGGGCCCGCTCCTGCGCCGACAAGGCCTTGTCTTCGAAAGCCTTCAGCTCCGGCGTGATGAAGCGCTCGGCGTTCTTGAGCGTCTGGCGGCGGCGGTAGTCGTCGGGCACGCGGCCGAGCTGGCCGGTGGTGACCTCGATGTAGAAGCCGTGCACCTTGTTGTACTGGACGCGCAGGTTGGAGATGCCGGTGCGCTCGCGCTCCCGGGTTTCCAGCGCCAGCAGGAAGGCGTCGCAGTGCTCGTTGATGCCGCGCAGCTCGTCCAGGTCAGGGTCCAGCCCCGGGGCGATCACGCCGCCGTCGCGCAGCAGCGCCGCGGGCTCGGCCAGCAGCGAGCGCTGCAGCAGCGCGGCGATCTCCGGCGAGGGCTGCAGCGAGGCCTTGAGCATCAGCAGCAGCGGCGCGCCTTCGGGCACCGTGGCTTCCAGCGTGGGCAGCGCCAGCAGCGTCTCGCGCAGACCCGCGAGCTCGCGCGGGCGCACCTGGCGCAGCGCGATGCGCGAGGCGATGCGCTCCACGTCGCTGATGTGGCGCAGCCGCTCGCGCAGCGGCTCGTAGCCCTGCGTGTGCAGCTGCGCGATGGCCTCGTGCCGCGCCTTGGCCGCGTCGCGGGCGCGCGCCGGCTGTGTCAGCCACTGGCGCAGCAGCCGGCTGCCCATGCCGCTGCGGCAGCCGTCGAGCAGCGACAGCAGGGTGGGGCCGTCCTCGCCGCGCAGCGTCTGCACCAGTTCCAGGTTGCGCTGCGTCGCGGGCGGCAGGTCCAGCAGCTCGTCGGCGCGCTCCACGCGCAGCGTGGCCACGTGCGACAGCGCCTGCCCCTGCGTGTGCTCGGCGTAGGCCAGCAGCGCCGAGGCCGCGGCATGGGCCACGGTCAGCGCCTGGGCGTGGAAGGCCTGCAGGCTCTGCACCTGCAGCTGCGTGCACAGCTTGCGCAATCCGCCGGCGGCGTCGAACTGCCAGGCCGGGCGCCGGGTGAGCGCCGCGCCGCTGGCGGCCAGCGCCGGCGCGGGATCGCCCGCATCGGCGTACAGCAGCTCCGCCGGCGCCAGCCTTGCGAGCCAGCCCGGCAGCTCGCGCTCGCTGCACTCGGTCAGGCCCAGCTGCGCGCTGGACAGGCCCAGCCACGCCAGGCCCCAGAGATTGCCCTTGCGGTGCGCGGCCAGCAGCAGCGTGTCCTGGCGCTCGTTGAGCAGTTCGGTGTCGGTGACGGTGCCGGGCGTGACCACCCGCACCACCTTGCGCTCCACCGGGCCCTTGGCGTTGACGTCGCCCACCTGCTCGGCGATGGCCACGGCCTCGCCCAGCCGGATGAGCTTGCCGAGGTAGGTCTCCAGCGCGTGCACGGGCACGCCGGCCATCAGCACGGGCTCGCCGTTGCTCTGGCCGCGGCTGGTGAGCGTGACGTCCAGCAGCCGGTTGGCGCGGCGGGCGTCCTCGTAGAACAGCTCGTAGAAGTCCCCCATGCGGAAGAGCACGAGGGCGTCCGGGAACTCCGCCTTGATGCGGAGGTATTGCTGCATCACCGGCGTGTGGCCGGCCAGCGCCTTCTCGTCCAGGGCCATGGGCGACGAAACCTTCTCAGAACGGGGCGTCTTCGGCGGGCGGCGTGGTCGGCGCGGCCGGAGCGGCGGCGTCGCCCTTGCGGATGCGCACCGGGCCCTTCTTGGGCGCGGGCTCGGCGGCCGCGGCCGGCTGGGCCTTCAGGCTGTCGGCCAGCGCCTGCTCGGGCGTGGGCAGGTCGCCCGGGATCGACTGCGCGGCGGCGTCGGTTTCGTCGGTCTTGATGACGCGGGTGTAGGGCGCCAGGACTTGCACCAACTGGCCGAAGATGCGCGGCGTGCCGGCCACCACCTCGCGCTGGTACAGGTAGTCGCTCTCGCCGGTGAAGTTGCCGATGAGGCCGCCGGCCTCGGTGATGATCAGCGAGCCCGCGGCCACGTCCCAGGGGTTCAGGCCGGTCTCGAAGAAGGCGTCGTACCAGCCGGCCGCGACGTAGCACAGGTCCAGCGCGGCGGCGCCGGGGCGGCGCAGGCCGGCGCACTGCTGCATCACCTCCTCGAAGATCTTGAGGTAGCGCTTGAAGTTGTCGCCGCGGCGGAAGGGGAAGCCCGTGCCGATGAGCGCGTCCTGCATGCGCGTGCGCTTGGACACGCGCAGCCGGCGGTCGTTGAGATAAGCGCCGCGGCCCTTGGTGGCATAGAAGAGGTCGTTGCGGCTGGGGTCGTAGACGACGGCCTGTTGCACCACGCCACGGTGCGCCAGCGCGATGGACACGGCGTACACCGGGAAGCCGTGGATGAAGTTGGTGGTGCCGTCCAGCGGATCGATGATCCAGACGTACTCGCTGTCGCGCGCGCCGTGCTCGCGGCCGGACTCCTCGGCCAGGATGCCGTGACCCGGATAGGCCTGCAGCAGCGTCTCGATGATCACTGCTTCAGCCGCCTGGTCCACTTCGCTGACGAAGTCGTTGGGGCCCTTGGTGTTGATGCGCAGCAGGTCCAGGTCCATCGAGGCCCGGTTGATGATCGCCCCCGCCGCGCGAGCCGCCTTGATGGCGATGTTGAGCATGGGATGAAGCGCTTGGGACATGGGTCGGCCTTTGTTGAATCTGGAGGGTCGAACGCTCGTGGGGGAAGCGAACGGGCGCGGGAGACGGCTGCGGAAAGGAAAGAGCGGGCAGCGACAATGCTGCGGGAGAACCCTAGATTGTAAGTCCGATGCCCGATTCAGACGCGCGAGCAAGCACCACGCCCAGCCCGGCCACCACCGAAGTCCCGTCCGGCGTGACGCCCGACACGGCCGGTGCCGGCGCGCCCTCCACACCGTCCGGCACGCCGCGTGACGGCACCCGCTTCGTGCTGCTCAACACCAGCCATCCCGGCAATGTGGGCGCGGCCGCGCGCGCCATGAAGGTCATGGGCTTTGCCGACCTGGTGCTGGTGCAGCCGCGCTTCGCCGACGTGCTGTGCCGCGAGGAGACGGTGGCCATGGCTAGCGGTGCGGCCGACATCCTGGCGCGCGCGCGCATCGTCGAGTCGCTGGCCGAGGCGCTGGAGGGCGTCTCCTTCGCCTGCGCCACGGCCATGACGCCGCGCGACTTCGGCCCGCCCACGCACGCCCCGCGCGAGCTGCTGCCGCGCCTGGCCGCCGGGCCGCACCGCGTGGCCTTCGTCTTCGGCAGCGAGCGCTACGGCATGAGCAACGAGGACGTCTACCGCTGCCACGCCTGCCTGTCGGTCCCCACGCATCCGGACTACGGCTCGCTCAACCTGTCGCAGGCGGTGCAGCTCATCGCCTACGACTGGCGCCAGGCGCTGGGCGGCTTCGGCGTGGTGCCGCGCGTGCCGGACGTGCGGCTGGCCGACGGTGTGGCGGTGCAGGGCGCGCTGGAGCACTGGCGCGAGGTACTGGTGGAGATCGGCTTCCTGGACCCGGTCGCGCCCAAGAAGCTGTTGCCGCGGCTGCAGCAGCTCATCAACCGGGCGCAGCCCACGGCGGAGGAGGTCCACATCCTGCGCGGCATCGCGCGCGCCGTGCAGCGCGCCGCGCGCAAGGGCGGCTGATCTGCCGCCTCCGTGCCGCCGCTTACGCAACAGGGTCCGCCCGGGTTGCCTACACTTCGCTACCCCCCAGGGAAGTCATAACCATGTTCAGCCGTCTGCGTGAAACCATCTCCTGCATCCGGGAGCGCGACCCTGCCGCGCGCTCCAACTGGGAGGTGCTCACCTGTTATCCGGGCGTGCACGCGCTGATGTTTCACCAGGTCTCGCACTGGTGCTGGCAGCGCGAGCTGCGCTGGCTGGGACGCTTCGTTTCGCACCTGGGGCGCTTCTTCACCGGCATCGAGATCCACCCGGGCGCAAGGATCGGCCGGCGCGTGTTCATCGACCACGGCATGGGCGTGGTCATCGGCGAGACGGCCGAGATCGGCGACGGCTGCACCATCTACCAGGGCGTGACGCTGGGCGGCACCTCGCTCACGCGCGGCTCCAAGCGGCATCCGACGCTGGAAGCGGGCGTGATCGTGGGCGCCAATGCGCAGGTGCTGGGCGGCTTCACGGTGGGAGCGGGCGCGCGCATCGGCTCCGGCGCCGTGGTGGTCAAGCCAGTGCCCCCAGGCGCCACGGCCGTGGGCAACCCGGCGCGTGTGATCCAGGCCGAGGCCGAGGCCGCGCGCGAAGCCGCTGCGGCCAAGATGGGCTTCTCGGCCTATGGCGTGACGCAGGGCGACGACCCGGTGGCGCAGGCGATGAAGGGCCTGATCGACAACGCCTCCAGCCACGAGCACCAGATCGCGTTGCTATGGCATGCGATTGAAAAACTCTCCGCCCGCGCTCGCGAGCTGCCGGCGGATGAGCTGCCCGCCGACGCTCACACCACCGAGCAGTTCGACGCGGAGCGGCTGAACCGGCTGGTGAAGTAAGGCTCCGAGTTCGCTTCCTTATTTCCGTTCGCCCTGAGGTATCGAAGGGTGAACGGCCCTGGCCGTGGTGCCGCCATTGCAGCCTGTCGGATTCGCACTTCGATACCTCAGTGCGAACGAGTCCTTCCACGAGCGAAGGGAAATTGGAATCAAGCCAAGCAAACGGCGCCCGAGGGCGCCGTTTTCACGTCAGAGAAGACCGATTCAGCCCTTGGCCGGCCGTATCGCCGACTTCGGCCGGAACGCCTTGCACACCGCCGCATCGGTCTCGATGTACGGCCCGCCGATGAGGTCGATGCAGTAGGGCACCGCGGCGAAGATGCCCGGGGCCGGCGGCGTCGCGCTGGGCAGGCCTTCCAGCGTCTCGGCGATGGCCTTGGGCTGCCCCGGCAGGTTGATGATCAGCGCCTTGCCGCGGATCACCGCCACCTGGCGCGAGAGGATGGCCGTGGGCACGAAGCGCAGGCTGATCTGGCGCATCTGCTCGCCGAAGCCCGGCATCTCCTTGTGCGCCACCGCCAGCGTGGCTTCAGGCGTGACGTCGCGCGGCGCGGGGCCGGTGCCGCCGGTGGTCAGCACCAGGTCGCAGCCCTCGTCGTCCACCAGCGCGCGCAGCGCGGCGCTGATGCCTTGCTGCTCGTCGGGGATCAGCCGCTCCACCCACTGCACCGGGTTGCGCACGGCGCGCGTGAGCCACTCGCGCAGCGCGGGCAGGCCCTGGTCTTGATACACGCCGGCGCTGGCGCGGTCGCTGATGGACACCAGTCCGATGCGCACGGCATCGAATTCGTTGCTTTTGGCTTCTTCACTCATCGTCGCGCAGCTCCGCTTTGATGAACTGGAACAGCTCGCGCCAGGCGCGGCCGTGGCGTTGCTCGGGGGCGGTGGCGGCGTCCTTCTGCGCGGTGCGGATGAGGCTGCGCAGCCGCTGCACGTCGCTGTCAGGATGCGTGCGCATCCAGCGCGTGACGGCCTCGGGGTCCGCGGCCAGCTCCTCGCGCCAGCGCTCGGCGCGGTGCAGCTTCACCGCGTCCTGCGCGTGGCCGAGCTTGAAGGCGGCCACCGCCTCGCGCAGCGGCTCCACGTCGGCCGAGCGCATGAGCTTGCCCACGTACTGCAGCTGGCGCCGGCGGCCCTCGTGGGACTTGGTCTTCTTGAGCTCCTTGAGCGCGGTGAGCAGCCCTTCCTCCATCGGGATGGCGGCCAGCCGCGTGTCGGGCAGCTCTACGAGCTCCTGGCCGAGCTTCTGCAGCTCGTGGGCCTCGCGTTTCAGAGCGGACTTGCTGGGCCTTTCGGCCCCGCCCTCATCGGGCAGGAAATCGGATTCAGGGATGGACATGGCGATTCAAATGCGCTGGGTATGATAGCCCTCGCCCCTAGCCATCCTCCCGAAGCACCCTCCTCATGACCCGTTCCAACGCACCGGTTTTCGCCTACACGCGCGAGCAGTTCGAGCAGATCGTCGATGACGCCCTCGCGCTTGCCAAGAAACTCGGGGCCAGCGACGCCGGCGTGGAAGTTTCCGAGGGCGTGGGCCTGTCGGTGTCGGTGCGCAAGGGCGAGCTGGAGAACGTCGAGCGCAACCGCGACAAGTCGGTGGGCATCAGCGTCTACATCGGCCAGCGCCGCGGCAACGCCAGCACCTCCGACTTCTCGCCCGCCGCGCTGGAGCAGACTGTGCGCGCGGCCTTCGACATCGCCCGCTTCACCGCCGAGGACCCGGCCGCCGGGCTGCCCGACGAGCAGGACCTGGTCGCGCCGGAAGACGCCAGGCGCGACCTGGACCTGTTCCACCCCTGGGACATCGATGCCGATGCCGCCGCCGAGCTCGCGCGCCGCTGCGAGCAGGCCGCCTTCGACACCGACCGCCGTATCACCAACTCCGAAGGCGCCGGCGTGTCGGCGCAGCAGGCGCACTTCCTGGCCGCCAACACGCGCGGCTTCAAGGGCGGCTACGCCAGCTCGCGGCACTCGCTGTCCGTCGCGCCCATCGCGGGCCGGGGCGAGAACATGCAGCGCGACCACTGGTACACCTCCATGCGCAACGCCTCCGAGATGGCCAGCCCGGAGGCCGTGGGCCGCTATGCCGCCGAGCGCGCGCTCTCGCGCCTGAAGGCCCGCAAGATCGCCACCTGCGAGGTGCCGGTGCTGTTCGAGTCCACGCTGGCCTCGGGCCTGATCGGCGGCTATGTGCAGGCCACCAGCGGCGGCGCGCTCTACCGCAAGGCTACGTTCCTGCACGACAGCCTGGGCCAGCAGACCATGGCCGAGCACCTGGACCTCGTGGAGGACCCGCACATCCCGCGCGGTAAGGGCAGCGCGCCCTTCGACGACGAGGGCGTGGCCACGCGCAAGCGCACCGTGGTCGAGGCCGGCGTGACCCGGGGCTACTTCCTCTCCAGCTACTCGGCGCGCAAGCTGGGCCTGCGCACCACCGGCCACGCCGGCGGCTCGCAGAACCTGCGCCTGTCCAGCCGCCTCACGCAGCCCGGCGACAACCTCGACGAAATGCTGCGCAAGCTCGGCCGCGGCCTGTTCGTGATCGAGCTGATGGGGCAGGGCGTCAACTTCGTCACCGGCGACTACTCGCGCGGCGCTACCGGCTTCTGGGTCGAGGGCGGGCGCATCGTGCACCCGGTGCAGGAGATCACCATCGCCGGCAACCTGGGCCAGATGTTCAAGCAGATCGTGGCCGTGGGGGCCGACGAGTACACCATGGGCAGCAAGACGACCGGCTCGGTGCTGATCGAGCGCATGAAGGTCGCCGGCCTCTGATCCCAGTCCCTGGGCGCGGCCCCGTGCGTCGCGCACGGGACCGTCGTGGCAACGGCGGAAGCATTTCGTTGCCGTCGTACACTCACCGGTTGCCTGACGGCAGCCTTGCAGCCGTCGCTAATTCACCGGTAGGACCCCCATGAAAAAACTGCTCACCATCCTGAGTGCGGCCGTGGCCGCGACCGTGGCCCAGGCGGCCGACATCAAGGTCGGCGTGGCCGAGGCCCTGTCCGGCGGCGCGGCGCAGTACGGCGCGGCCATCCGCAACGGCTTCCAGCTCGCGGCCGACGAGATCAACGCCGCCGGCGGCATCAACGGCAACAAGATCGCGCTGGTGATTGAAGACGAGCAGGGCAAGAAGGAAGAGGCGATCAACGTCTTCAAGAAGCTCATCTTCCAGGACCAGGTCCTGATGATCTTCGGCCCCACGCTGTCCAACTCCGCGCAGGCCGCCGACCCCATCGCCCAGGGTGCCAAGACCGTGGTGTTCGGCACCTCCAACACCGCCGACGGCATCACTTCCATCGGCGACTTCGTGTTCCGCAACTCCGTCACCGAGGCCGACGTGCTGCCCGAGACGCTGAAGATGGCGGTCAAGAAGGCCGGCGTGAAGAAGGTGGCGGTGCTCTACGGCAACGACGACGTCTTCACCAAGAGCGGCTACGACAACTTCAAGAAGGCGCTGTCGGACCTGAAGATTCCCGTGACCACCACGGAGACCTTCGCCAAGGGCGACGTGGACTTCAAGGCCCAGCTCACCAAGATCAAGGCCACCAACCCCGACGCCATCGTGCTGTCGGCGCTGCTGGCCGAGGGCGCGCCGATCATGGTGCAGGCCCGCCAGCTGGGCCTGAACGTGCCCGTCATCGGCGGCAACGGCATGAACTCCGTGAAGGTGTTCGACCTGGCTAAGGACAAGGCCGAGGGCCTGTGGGTGGGCAGCCCCTGGTCGATCGAGAACCAGTCCGAAGCCAACCGCAAGTTCGTGGTGGCCTACACCGGCAAGTACAAGACCGCGCCGGACCAGTTCGCCGCCCAGGCCTATGACGGCCTCTACATCGCCGCGCAGGCGATGAAGAAGGTCAAGCTCAGCGGCAACCTCCCCGCTGACCGCGTGGCGCTGCGCAACGCGCTGCCCGAGGTGAAGTGGAGCGGCGTCACCGGCGACTTCCAGTTCCGCCGCGCCACCGACAAGGCCGGCCGCCCGGCGGGCTACGACGCGCAGCAGACGGCCATCGTCAGCGTCACGCGCGGCGGCAAGTTCTCGATCGAGAAGTAAGCCCGCGTCCTTTCCCGCTTTTCACCCTGAAGGCCGCGGCGCGCTGCAAGGCGCGCCGCGGTCGCTTTTCGTGGGGGAAGAACCTCATGCTTGAACAGCAACTCATCAACGCGCTCTCGCTGGGCTGCGTGTATGCCCTGTTCGCGCTGGGCTTCACGCTGATCTTCGGCGTGCTCGGCGTGATCAACCTTGCCCATGGCGCCATGTTCACCGTCGGCGCCTACGCCGCGCTGGTGCTCGTGGAGCAGTGGAGCCTGCCGCTGTGGCTGTCGGCGCTGCTGGCCGCGCTGCTCAGCGGCATGTTCGGACTGCTCATCGACCGCCTGGTGCTGCGCCGGCTGCGCGAGAACAACGCGCCGCACCTGATCCCGATGATCACCACCATCGGCATCGGCATCGCCGTCACCAGCACCATGCAGGGCGTCTTCGGCGCCGAGAACCGGCGCTTCCCGCAGGAGGTGGTGCCCGACGCCGCGCTGGACCTGGGCGGGCTGCATCTGACGGTGCTGGAGCTGGGGATCATCCTGCTCTCCTTCGCGCTGATGGCGGTGCTGCTGCTGGGCATCCAGCGCACGCAGCTCGGCCGCGCGCTGCGCGCCATCGCCGAGTCGCCCAGGGCGGCATGGCTGCTGGGCATCAACGTCGAAGGCCTGTTCATGCTGACCTCCTTCGTGGCGGCGGCGCTGGGCGGGCTGGCCGGGGTGCTGATTGGGCTCTCGTCCAACGCGGTGTTCCCGCTCATGGGCCAGCCGATGCTGCACAAGGGCATCGCCGTGATCATCCTGGGCGGCATGGGCGACATCCGCGGCGCGCTGCTCGGGGGCCTGTTCCTGGGCTTCGCGGAAGTGATGTCGGTGGCCTACATCGGCTCGACCATGCGCGACGCCGTGGCCTTCGGCCTCCTGTACCTGATCCTGCTGGTACGGCCCACGGGCCTGTTCGGCAAGCTGCAGCAGCGCAAGGCCTGAGCCCCATGGATGCTTTCGACAACTTCTGGGCCATCTACAGCAACCTGGTGCTCACGCTGGGCACCAACGCGCTGCTGGCGCTGTCCATCTACCTCACGCTGTCCTGCGGGCTGCTGGCCATGGCCAACGGCGCGTTCATGGGCATCGGCGCCTACACCGCGTCGCTGCTGAGCATGAACACCGCCACGCCGTTCCCGCTGGCGCTGCTGGCCGGCATGGCGGCGCCCTCGCTGGTGGCCTTCCTCATCGGCAAGCCCACGCTGCGGCTGTCGGGCGTGTACCTCGCCATGGCCACGCTGGGCTTCGGCGAGGTGGTGCGCATCCTCATCCTCAACACCGAAGACCTCACGGGCGGCGCGCTGGGCCTCAACGGCATTCCGCAGCTTACGCAGTGGTGGCACGTGCTGCTGGCGGTGGTGCTGGCGTTGTTCGTCCTGTGGCAGCTCAAGCGCACGCGCATCGGGCGGGCGTTCGAGGCGATCAAGGAGGACGAGACCGCCGCGGCGCTGATGGGCATCGACGTCGCCGCGCACAAGATGCTGGCCTTCGTGCTGGGCGCGGCGATCGCCGGGCTCGCCGGCGCGCTCAACGCTCATCTCACCTTCTTCATCGGCCCCAACGAATACGGCTTCGACCGCGGCGTGGAGATCCTGACCATGGCGATCCTGGGCGGCATCAACGGCCTCACCGGGCCGGTGCTGGGCGCGGTGATCCTGACGCTGCTGCCCGAGGTGCTGCGCGGGCTGCGGGATTTCCGCCTGGTGGTCAACGGCCTGATCCTGGTCGTGATCACGCTGTTCCTGCCGCGTGGCCTGTGGGACCCGATGCGCTTCCGCCGCCTGCTGGGCCGCAAGGATTGACGCCATGCTCAAGCTCGCCAACGTTTCCATGCGCTTCGGCGGCCTGCAGGTACTGCAGGACGTCAACATCGAGCTGCCCCCGGAGGGCAGCATCTTCGGCCTGATCGGCCCCAACGGCGCCGGCAAGACCACCGTCTTCAACCTCATCACCGGGCTGTTCCGGCCCACGGGCGGCGCCATCGAGTTCGGCGGCCAGAGCCTCGTGGGGCTGGCGCCGCACGAGGTCACGCGCCGCGGCATCGCGCGCACCTTCCAGAACATCCGCGTGTTCAAAGAGATGAGCCTGCTGGACAACGTAGTGGTGGGCATGCACCGCCACCTGGGTTACGGCGCTCTGGGCACGCTGTTCTCCAGCGCCGGAGTCCGGGCAGCGGAGAAGCGCGCGCGCGAGCGCGCACTGGAACTGCTGAGCTGGGTGCGGCTGGACCACAAGGCCAGCTCGACGGCCGACAGCCTTTCCTACGGCGAGCAGCGCCGGCTGGAACTGGCGCGCGCGCTGGCCACCGAGCCCAAGCTGCTGCTGCTCGACGAGCCCGTGGCGGGCATGAACGCCAGCGAGAAGACGGATCTGATGCACGAGATCCGCAACATCCGCGGCCGCGGCTACGGCATCTTCATGATCGAGCACGACATGCGCTTCGTGATGGGGCTGTGCGAGCGCGTGGCGGTGCTGAACTTCGGCCGCATCATCTGCGACTCCACCCCCGACGTGGTGCAGCGCGACCCGCAGGTGATCGAGGCCTATCTCGGCCGTGACGAGGACCCGCTGCAGGACGCGGCGGCACACGGGGCACAGGGGGCAAAGGCATGAGCACGACGACGACCACCGCCCCGCTGCTGCGCGTGGAGGGGCTGCAGGTGGCCTACGGCCACATCGAGGCCGTCAAGGGCGTGGATTTCGAGCTGCGCGAGGGCGAGATCACGGCACTCGTCGGGGCCAACGGCGCGGGCAAGTCCACCACGCTGATGGCGCTGTCGGGGCTGGTGAAACCCAAGGCCGGCCGCTTCCTGTTCGAGGGGCAGGACCTGGGCCAGTTGAAGCCGCACCAGCGCGTGGCGCGCGGCATCGTGCAAGTGGCCGAAGGCCGCGCGATGCTGACCCAGCTCACCGTGCGCGAGAACCTGGAGCTGGGCGCCTATAGCCGCCCGGGCCGCAAGGCCAAGCCCGGCGAGATGGAGCGCATCTTCGAGCTGTTCCCGCGCCTGAAGGAGCGGCTGGACGGTTACGCCGGCAACCTCTCCGGCGGCGAACAACAAATGCTGGCCATTGGCCGCGCGCTCATGGCCAACCCGCGCGTGCTGCTGCTCGACGAACCCTCCATGGGCCTGGCGCCCATCGTGGTGCAGGAGATCTTCCGCACCCTGGTGAGCATCAACCGCACGGGGCTGACGATCCTGCTGGTGGAGCAGAACGTGCGCCAGGCGCTGCGCATCGCCAGCCAGGCCTACGTGCTGGAAACCGGCCGCATCGTGCTGCAGGGCAGCGGCCGCGCGCTGCTGGACGACCCGAAGGTGCAGGCGGCCTACCTGGGCGGCTGAGGCGCGAAGCGGTCGGGCGGGAACGCCGCCCGCTGTGACGCTCGAAAATAAATAGCGGCCCGTAGGCCGCTATTTCATTGGGAGGCCGGCTCTCTTCAGCCTTGCTGCTGCTGCGCCATCACGAAGAGCTTGGTGCTGCGCGTGCCGGTGCGGCAAAACGCCAGCACGGGTTTGGGCAGCTCCTGCAGCAACTTGGCGAAGGCCGCGGCCTCTTCCGGGGACTGGTAGCCCGGCGCCACCGGCAGGTGGCGGTACTCCAGCCCGGCGGCGAGGGCGGCCGTCTCGATGGCGCTGCTGGTGGGCTGGTCGGGACCGCCTTCGAAGTCAGGGCGGTTGTTGATCACGCTGCGGAAGCCCGCGCGCGCGACCTCGGCCATCGCCTCGGGCGGGAGCTGGGGTGCCACGCACACCTCGTCGGTGAGCGGGCGCAGTTGGATTTCGGTGGGGGTGCTCATGGCGCCAGCTTAGCGGCTGAGCGCGGCCTTCACGGCGGCGGACACCAGCGCCATCTCGGCCTTGCCGGCGAGCTTGGCCTTGGCCGCGCCCATCACCTTGCCCATGTCGCCGGGGCCGGCGGCGCCCATCTCGGCCACCAGCGCGTCCACCTCGGCCTGCACCTCCTCCTGCGACAGGCGCTGCGGCAGGTAGCCTTGCAGCACCTGCATTTCCGCGGCCTCGATGTCGGCCAGGTCCTGGCGGGCGGCTTGGGTGTAGGCCGCGATGGAGTCCTTGCGCTGCTTGACCAGCTTGTCCACCACCGACACCACTTGCGCATCATCCAGCGTGATGCGCTCGTCCACTTCCTTCTGCTTGATCGCCGCCAGCAGCAGCCGGATGGTGGACAGCCGCGCCGTGTCCTTGGCACGCATGGCGGACTTCATGTCCTCGGTGATCTGGTCCTTCAGGCCCATCGTCATTTCTCCAATTCCAGTTCCAGAAATGCAAAAGCCCGCGACGGCGTCCCGCGCGGGCTTGACTGTCAGAAGCAGTTCGAGCGCGAGGCTCGCGCCGAATCGATCAGTACAGCTTCTTCGGCAGCTGCATGCTGCGCACGCGCTTGTAGTGGCGCTTGACGGCGGCAGCCTTCTTGCGCTTGCGCTCGGCAGTGGGCTTCTCGTAGAACTCGCGCGCACGCAGCTCGGTCAACAGGCCCAGCTTCTCAATGGTGCGCTTGAAGCGGCGCAGGGCCACATCGAACGGCTCGTTCTCTTTGACGCGAATCGTGGTCATGAAAGGGGATGTCCTTCAGTAGTTGCGCTCGGTGTCCGGCGCCGGAGTTTTCCGGATGTCCGTGGGCCAGATCGACACGCGGGTTTGCCAGCAAAACGCGGAGTATAACCTACGCGAATCAGTGCTCCGCAAGCTGTCGTGCATCAAGACCTGCAGAAACCGCCGTCCGCGCAAGTATCCGGACCGGTGATGACGGGCGCGGGGTGTTGTGGATCAGGCCCGGGCCACGGCAGCCCGCCGCTGGCGCGCGGCTTCAAGCCTCGCGCGACGCCGCCATCGCCCGCGCGCAGGCCGCGGCGCTGGCCCAGGCCCACTGGAAGTTGTAGCCGCCCAGCCAGCCCGTAACGTCCACCACCTCGCCGATGAAGTGCAGCCCCGGCTGGCGCTTGCTCTCCATCGACTGCTGGTTGAGTTCGCGCGTATCCACGCCGCCGGCCGTGACCTCCGCCTTGCGGTAGCCCTCGCTGCCGTCGGGTGTGAGTTCCCAGCGCGACAGCGCTGCGCCCAGCGCCGCCAGCTCCTTGTCGCGCGTCTGCGGCATGGGCGTGGATCCATCGACGCTCGCGCGCGCGAGCCAAGCATCGGCCAGGCGCTGCGGCAACAGCGCGGCCAGCTCGTTGCCGAGCTGGCGCTTGGACTTGCCCTTGGCCTCGCGCAGCAGCGCGCCCAGGTCGCGCCCCGGCGCGAGGTCGATGCGCAGCGGCTGACCCGGCTGCCAGAAGCTGCTGATCTGCAGCACCGCCGGGCCGCTGAGGCCGCGGTGCGTGAACAGCAGGTCCTCCAGGAAGCGCGTGGCCTTCTTGCCGCTGCCGGTCTCGATGCCCACCTCCAGCGCGATGCCCGACAGCGGCGCGAAGGCCGCCCAGGTCGGTGCGTCGAAGGTCAGCGGCACCAGGGCCGGGCGCGGCTCCATCAGGCGGTGGCCGAACTGCTTGGCCAGCCGGAAGCCGAAGTCCGTCGCGCCGATCTTCGGGATCGACAGCCCGCCCGTGGCCACCACCAGCCGCGCGCTGCGTTGCGTGCCGCGGTCGGTGTCGGTTTCGTAGCCCTCGGCCGTGCGCCGCACCTCCAGCACCTTGCACGGCTGCCAGCGCGTGACGCGCCCGGCCTCGCACTCGGCCAGCAGCATCTCGATCACGTCCTCGGCGGAGCGGTCGCAGAAGAGCTGGCCCTTGTGCTTCTCGTGAAAGGGAATGCGGTACTTCCTGATCAGCTCGATGAAGTCCGCCGCCGTGTAGCGCGCCAGCGCCGAGCGGCAGAAGTGCGGGTTCTCGCCCAGGTAGTTGGCGGGGCCGGCCTCGCGGTTGGTGAAGTTGCAGCGTCCGCCGCCGGAGATGCGGATCTTCTCGGCCACCTTCGGCGCGTGGTCGATGAGCAGCACCTTGAGGCCCAGTTGCCCGGCGATGCCGGCACAAAAAAGGCCGGCCGCGCCGGCGCCGACGATGACGCAATCCCATGTTTCAGACATGGGGCGCCATTGTCCGGGTTTCCCCGAATCAGGCGCTGCGCCGGGTGTTCTCGGCCGCGGCGGGCGTGAGGGCCTGCGCAGCCTGCACCTGGTTCTCGGCCTGCAGTGCCAGCGTGCGGGCGTGGACCACCTCGCCGATGACCATCACCGCTGGGCTGCCCAGCCCGGACTCGCGCAGCGCCTGCGGCAGCCGCTCCAGCGTCGTAACCAACTCGCGCTGCTGCGGCAGGCTCGCGTGCTGGATCACCGCCACCGGCGTGTCGCCGGGCAGGCCCTGCACCAGCCCGGCATGGATGCGCTCGGCTTGCGCCACGCCCATGTAGATCACCAGCGTCAGCCCTTGCGCCGCGGCCATCGCCAGCACCGACCAGTCCGGCGTGCAGCCCCCCGGCTTGGCATGGCCGGTGACGAAGATGACGCCCTGCGCATGCGCGCGGTGCGTCAGCGGCACGCCGATGCTCGTGGCCGCCGCCAGCCCGGAGGTGATGCCGTTGACCACGCGCACCGGGATGCCCTGCGCCTGCAGCGTCTGCACCTCCTCGCCGCCGCGGCCGAAGATGAACGGGTCGCCGCCCTTGAGCCTCACCACGCGCTGGCCGGCCAGCGCCTCGGCCGCCATCAGCCGCTCGATGAAGGCTTGCGGCGTGCTCTCGCAGCCGCCGCGCTTGCCCACCGGCACGATGCGCGGCCGGCGTTTCAGCCCGCGCAGCGCGAACTCCACCAGCGCCGTCGGCACCAGGTCATCGACCAGCAGCACCGTCGCGCGCCGGATGGCGCGCAGCGCCGCCAGCGTCAGCAACTGCGGGTCACCCGGACCGGCGCCCACCAGCGTGCAGTCGCCGGGGCCGTGGCGGCTGAAGGAGCGCTGGCCGGACAGGGCCTGCAGGCGGGCGAGGGTGGGCGTGGCAGAAGGGACGTGGGGCTCTGTCCGGTTTGTCATGTTTGATACCTCTTCAGGCGCTTTGGGCCAGCGCCTCGTCCTGCATCGCGGCCAGCGCGCCCATCAGCAGCTGCACCTGGCGCTCCAGCGGCGCCGGTACCGGCTTCTCGCCGCTGAGCACGGCCTGGATGTAGAGGGCGGTGGTGGCGGCGTCGTTCTCCCGCGGCAGCACCGGCAGCTGCGCCAATGCACCTTCCTGGGGCGCGCAGGACAGGTCGGCGTGCAGCGTGCCCTGCAGTGTCAGATCCATGCGCGGCAGCCGACGCGGGTCGGCCACGGGCTCGCCCTCGGTGCCGCGCAGCAGCAGCATGTCGGCGCCCGTGTTCTGCGCGTACTGCGCCAGGAGCTGGCCGAACTCGGGATGGGTGTAGTTCGTGACGCGCAGCCCGCGCGCGCCGCGCACGGGGTTGAGCATCTTGGCGATGGTGTGCCCGGAGTTGCGCAGGCCGAGCACCCAGCGCACGTCCAGCAGCCGCGCCAGCGGCGGGCACAGCGCGTCGATGCGCATGTAGGCGGGCTCATGCCGCGCCCAGGCCCGCTCCACCTCCTGCACGCTGCCCACCGCGGGCAGGCCCAGGTCGCGCAGCACCTCGGCGCTGGTCACGCGCGAGGGGTCCTGCAGCGGGCCGTGCACCAGCACGCGCGCGCCTTCCTGCGCCAGGCGCAGCGCCAGCAGCGGCGTGAGGTTGGGCAGCCGGCGCGAGCCGTTGTAGCTGGGCAGCATGACCACCGGCCGGTCGGAGGGGATGGCCAGGCAGCGCTCGTGCGCCGCGGCCAGGAAGCCCGCGAGCTCGTCGGCCGTTTCTCCCTTCATGCGCATCGCGATGGCGAAGGCGCCGATTTCCAGGTCGCTGGCGGCCCCGTCGAGCACCTGGCCCATGAGGTCGTGCGCCTGCTCCACCGTGAGCGAACGCGCGCCGTTGGCGCCGCGGCCGATTTCCTTGATGTAGGTCGAAATGCTCATGTCGAATTGTCTCCCGGCCCCGTTTCGCAAGAAGCGGGCCGGCATGAGGGCGCCGGGGCGATGCGGGCGTAGCGCATGTTCCAAACCTCCTCCTTGCTCGTGAAAGGACCGGTTCGCCGATGCGAACGGCCGTCAGGCCGCCACCGCCGAGGCCGCACTGGCCGGCGTGGCTTGCACCAGCGTCTTGAGCGCGGGCACGCAGGAGCCGCAGTTGGTGCCGCAGCGCAGCCGGCCCTGCAGTTGCGCCAGGCGGTCCGCGGGGTTGCCCTGGCAACTGACCAGCGCCTGGCGGATCTGCGGCTCGCTGACGTTGAAGCAGGCGCATACCTGCTTGCCGCGCGGCGCCAGCGCCACGGGCGCCTTGGCGCCGGGGGCCAGCAGCATGCGGCCGTAGGCCTGCGCCGGCAGCTCCTCCTGCAGCAGCGCCTTGATCCAGCTTTCGGCGCTGACGTCGCCGGCCAGCAGCACCGCCTCCAGCCGGCTGTCGCCGCCGGCGCTGCTCAGCCGCACGGTGCGGCGCTGGCCGCGCTTGCGGTCCTCGTAGCGCAGCGCGCGCGCGCCGTCGGCATCCAGCCCCAGCAGCCGCTCGACTTCGTCGACCAGTTCCAGCGGCGGCGGCGCGTCGGCCGCGGCGCGGAACAGCACGCCACTGCGCTCGTGGCCGAAGGGCACGCAGCTGGCGTAGTCGAAGCGCTCCATCAGCGCGCGCAGCTGCGCGCGCGCCGCGTGCGCCCGTTCCTGCGGCAGCCAAGCCAGCGCCAGCAGCTTCCACGGCAGCTCGGCCTTGAGCAGCTTCACCGCCGCGTGCTTGAGCTCGGGCTGCTTGGAGATGGGGCAGAACGCCGGCGAGGTGAGGGCGTTCACGCCCGCCAGCGGCTCGCCGCGGCTGCTGCGGCCGGAAAGGAACTCCGAGCCCCAGTGCATCGGGATGTAGGCCTGCGTGAGCGGGATGGCCTCGCTGGACACGGCCGGCAGCACGATGGCGCCGCGGCGCGAGGTCACGTAGACCAGCTCGCCCTCGGCCAGCTTCAGCCGCGCCATCTCCTGCGGGTTCAGCTCCACCGCCGGCTCGGGCACGTGGCCGAAGAGCCGGCCCAGCACGCCGGTGCGGCTCATGCCATGCCACTGGTCGCGCAGCCGCCCGGTGTTGAGGCTGAAGGGGAAGCGCCCATCGCGCGGCTCGGCCACGGGTTCAAAGGGCAGATCGGCGAACTTCGCCTTGCCATCGGCGGTGGGAAACACGCCGTCCTCGTACAGCCGCGCGCGGCCCTGCGATGCGCCCTCGGGCAGCGGCCACTGCTGCGGGCCCTGCGCCTCCAGCATCGCCCAGCTCAGGCCGGTGATGTCCAGGTCGCGCCCGCGCGTGCTCTCGCGGTGCTCGTTCCACGCCGCCTCGGGGCCGGCGTAGGCGAAGAGCGACGGTTTCCCCGCGCACAGCCGGCCTTCCAGCCGCTGCGCGAACTCGGTGGCGATGGCGAAGTCGGTGCGGGCCTCGCCCGGCGCCGCCACCGCCGGGCGCACGCGGCTGATGCGGCGCTCGCTGTTGGTGACGGTGCCTTCCTTCTCGCCCCAGGTGGCCGCGGGCAGCAGCAGGTCGGCGAAGGCCGCGGTGGCGGTGTCCTTGAAAGCCTCCTGCACCACCACGAACTCCGCCCGCTGCAGCGCGCGGCGCACGGTGGCCTGGTCGGGCAGCGACTGCGCCGGATTGGTGCATGCGATCCACAGCGCCTTGATCTCGCCGTCGGCCGCCGCCTCGAACATCTCGACGGCCGTCTTGCCCGGCCGCGAGGGCACGTCCTCCACGCCCCACAGCCGTGCCACCTCGGCGCGGTGCTCGGGGTTGGCCAGGTCGCGGTGCGCCGACAGCAGGTTGGACAACCCGCCCACCTCGCGCCCGCCCATGGCGTTGGGCTGGCCGGTGAGCGAGAAGGGGCCCGCGCCGGGCTTGCCGATCTGGCCGGTGGCCAGGTGCAGGTTGATCAGCGCCGCGTTCTTCGCGGTGCCGTTGCGGCTCTGGTTCAGGCCTTGGCAGTACAGCGACAGCGTCGGGGCGCGCGGGCCGCCCGGACCTTCCTTGCCGTCCAGCCCGGCGAACCACTTCGCGGCCGTGACGATGTCCTGCTCGCGCAGGCCCGTGATGCGCGCCGTCTCGCGCGGCGTGTACTCGCGCACCCGGTGGCGCAGCGCGTCGAAGCCGCTGGTGTGGGCGTCGATGAAGGCGTTGTCGGTCAGGCCGTCCCACAGCATCAGGTGCAGCAGGCCGTGGAACAGCGCCACGTCGGTGCCGGGCAGCAGCGGCAGGTGCAGGTCGGCCAGCTGCGCCGTCTCGGTGCGGCGCGGATCGACCACGATCAGCCGCAACGCCGGGTTGGCGCGCTTGGCGTCCTCGATGCGGCGCATGACGATCGGGTGCGCCCAGGCCGTGTTGGAGCCGGCGATGAAGAGGGTACGCGCCCGCGCCAGGTCCTCGTAGCAGGCCGGGGGCGCATCGGCGCCCAGCGTCGCCTTGTAGCCGGCCACCGCGGAGCTCATGCACAGCCGCGAGTTGGTATCGACGTTGTTGGTGCCGATCAGCCCCTTGGCCAGCTTGTTGAAGACGTAGTAGTCCTCGGTCAGCAGCTGCCCGGAAAGATAGAAGCCCACGGCGTCCGGGCCGTGGCGGCGGATCACGTCCTCGAAGCGGTCCGTGGCCAGCGACAGGGCCTCGTTCCAGCCCACGCGCCGCGGCGCCTCGCCGCGCCGGTCGCGGCGCATCGGCGCCAGGAGCCGCTGCTGCAGCGTCACGGGCGCGGCGGCGGTGAGGTGCAGCGTGCTGCCTTTGCTGCACAGCCGGCCGAGGTTGGCCGGATGCTCGGGGTCGCCGCGCACGCCGGTGATCTGCGCGCCATCGCTCTCGATGATCACGCCGCAGCCGACGCCGCAGTAGGGGCAGGTGGAACGGGTTTCAGCCATGTCGGAACCGTGGTGGGACGTTGGAGGCGGGCGCTCAGCTCCGTTACAGGGTGGGCTTCTGTTCGGGGCGCGAGCCGCGGCAAGGGCCGGCCTGGGGCAGCGGCAGGTCGATGCCCAGGGTGGCGATCTCATCGCGGTCCAGGTGCACCACGTTGCCTTCCACCTTGACGGCGAAGGCCGGGGTGCAGCCCTCGTCGGGCGCGGCCACCTGGCCGCTGTCCAGGCCGACGCTCCAGTTGTGCAGCGGGCAGGCGACGCTGCGGCCGCTGACGATGCCCTGCGACAGCGGGCCGCCCTTGTGCGGGCAGCGGTCCAGCAGCGCGAACACCTCGTTGTCGGCGTTGCGGAACACCGCCACCGGCGCGCCCTTGGGGCGCTCCAGGCGGCGGGCACCCAGCAGGGGCAGGTCGTCGAGGGTGCAGACGGGAATCCAGGCGCTCATGGGATCGGTGCTTTCCAAGGGGTTCATCAGGCTTTGATCTCGGCCGTGGCCAGGGCCTCGGCGGACAGGCGCAGCGGCTCGAACTGGCGCGTGTCCATGCCGGCCTTGACGGCTTCCTGCCAGGGGTCGGGCTGGCCGTCGAGCGCGAACTGCAGCCGCGCCCACAGCGCCTTGCGGTTCTCGGCGTCCTCCAGCACGCGCTTCTTGACGTGGTCCAGCCCCACGCGCTCCACAAAGTGCACGGTGCGCTCCAGGTACCAGCCCTCCTCGCGGTAGAGCTGCAGGAAGGCGCCGGCGACTTCCAGTACCTCCTCGGCCGTCTTCACCTTGGTGAGGAACTGCGCCACCTCGGTCTTGATGCCGCCGTTGCCCGCGATGTGGATCTCCCAGCCGGAGTCCACGCCGATGACGCCCACGTCCTTGGTGCCGGACTCGGCGCAGTTGCGCGGGCAACCGCTGACGGCCATCTTGACCTTGTGCGGCGCGTACATGGCCCACAGCGCGCGCTCCAGGTCCTTGCCCAGCTGCGTGCTGTCCTGGGTGCCGAAGCGGCACCACTCGGCGCCCACGCAGGTCTTCACCGTGCGCAGCGACTTGGCGTAGGCCAGGCCGCTGGGCATGCCCAGGTCGCGCCAGACGGACTGCAGGTCCTCCTTCTTCACGCCCAGCAGGTCGATGCGCTGCCCGCCGGTGACCTTGACGGTGGGAATGGCGTACTTGTCCACCACGTCGGCGATGCGGCGCAGGTCGGCGGCGCTGGTCTCGCCGCCCCACATGCGCGGAATCACGGAGTAGCTGCCGTCCTTCTGGATGTTGGCGTGGCCACGCTCGTTGATGAAGCGGCTCTGCGGATCGTCCCGCGCTTCCTTGGGCCAGGTGCTGATGAGGTAGTAGTTCACCGCCGGGCGGCAGCTGGCGCAGCCGTTGGGGTTGCGCCAGCCCAGGGTCTGGTAGACCGCGTCGATGCTCAGCAGCTTGTCCTTGCGGATCGCGTCGCGCACGTCCTGGTGGCTGAAGTCGGTGCAGCCGCACATCGCCTTCTTCTTGGGCGTGGCCGAGTAGTCGCCGCCGGCGGTGAACATCAGGATCTGCTCCACCAGCCCGGTGCAGGAGCCGCAGGAGGCGCTGGCCTTGGTGTGCTTGCGCACCTCCTCCAGCGTGAACAGGCCCTTGTCCTTGATGGCCTTGCAGATCGCGCCCTTGGTCACGCCGTTGCAGCCGCAGACCTCGTCGTCGTCGGCCATGCCCGCGGCCTTGCTGTGGCCCTGGTGGCCGGCGTCGCCCAGGTGGTTCTCGCCGAACATCAGCTTGTCGCGCAGGTCGGCCACGCTGCGGCCCTCGCGCAGCAGCTTGAAGTACCAGGCGCCGTCGGCCGTGTCGCCGTAGAGGCAGGCGCCCACGAGCTTGTCGTCCTTGAGCACCAGCTTCTTGTAGACGCCGCCGAAGGGGTCGCTGAGCACGATCTCCTCGCAGTCCTCGCCGCCGTTGAAGTCGCCCGCGGAAAAGAGGTCGATGCCCGTGACCTTGAGCTTGGTGCTGGTCTGGCTGCCCTGGTAGCGGCCGATGCCGAACTGCGCCAGGTGCGTCGCGCACACCTTGCCCTGCTCGAACAGCGGCGCCACCAGCCCGTAGGCGATGCCGCGGTGCGCGGCGCACTCGCCCACGGCGTAGACGCGCGGGTCGGTGACGGTCTGCAGCGTGTCGGTGACGACGATGCCGCGGTTGCAGTGCAGGCCGATCTTCTCGGCCAGCGCGGTGTTGGGGCGGATGCCCGCGGCCATCACCACCAGGTCGGCCGGGATCTCGGTGCCGTCCTTGAACTGCACCGCCATGACCCGGCCATCCTGGTCGCCGACGAGCGCCTGCGTCTGCGCGCCCATCGCGAAGCGCAACCCGCGCTCCTGCAGCGACTGCTGCAGCATCTTGCCGGCCACGTCGTCGAGCTGGCGCTCCATCAGCGTGTTGGCGATGTGCACCACGGTCACCTGCATGCCGCGCAGCATCAGCCCGTTGGCCGCTTCCAGGCCCAGCAGGCCGCCGCCGATGACGACGGCGTGCTTGTGGGTCTTGGCCGTCTCGATCATGTACTCGGTGTCGGCAATGTCGCGGTAGGCGATCACGCCCCGCAGGTCCTTGCCCGGCACCGGCAGGATGAAGGGGTTGGAACCGGTGGCGATCAGCAGCCGGTCGTAGGGCACCTCGATGGTGCTGCCGTCCTTGCGGCGGCCATGCACGACGCGCTTGGCCCGGTTGACATCCGTGACCTCGCAGCCCAGATGCAGCGTGATGCCGTTGTCCTCGTACCACGTCAGCGGGTTGAGGATGATCTCGTCGATGGTCTGCTCGCCGGCGAGCACGGGCGACAGCAGGATGCGGTTGTAGTTCGGGTGCGGCTCGGCGCCGAAGACGGTGATGTCGTAGAGGTCCGGGGCGATCTTGAGCAGCTCTTCGAGCGTGCGCACGCCGGCCATGCCGTTGCCGATCAGGACCAGTTTCATCTTCTTCATGGCTGCGTTCCTCCGGAGAAGCGAGAGATCGAATTCGTTGCGCGGACAATCGCCGCATGAGCTTTGAGGTGGACATCGGGCACGCGAGCCGCCGCGGCCTCAGGGATGTCAACGAGGATTTCGCCGGCGCGCTGCGCGAGAAGCGCGGCCTGGTGGCGGCGATCGCCGACGGCGTGTCCAGCGGCGGCGGCGGGCGCGAGGCGGCGCAGACCAGCGTGATGGGGCTGCTGTCGGACTTCTTCGCCGCGCCGCCCACCTGGGACACCACCGTGGTGCTGGACCGCCTCATCGCGGCGCAGAACAGCTGGCTCGTGGCCGTGAACCGCCAGCGCCAGCTCGGCGGCGGCTGGCACCGGCGCGAGGCCGGCCGCGTGGACGAGCCCGCCACGGCGCTGACCACGCTCACCGCGCTGGCGCTGGAGGGCCGCGGCTACACCGTGGCGCACGTGGGCGACACGCGCGCCTGGCTGCTCAGCGGCGGCGAGCTCGCGCCGCTGACGCAGGACCATGCCTTCGAGCATCCCGACCAGCGCAGCCGCCTCACCCGCGCCGTGGGCCTGGACGAGGCGCTGAGCGTGGACTACGCGCAGGGTCTGCTGCGCGTGGGCGACGTGTTCGTGCTCACCACCGACGGCGTGCACGGCGTGCTCAAGCGCGCGCGGCTGGCGGCGCTGGCCGCCCAGGGCACGGCCCAGGAGGCGAGCGAGGCCATCGTCGAGGCCGCCATCGCCGCCGGCAGCCGCGACAACGCCAGCGCGCTGGTGGTGCGGGTGCTGGGGCTGGACGCTGGCCGGCTGGAGGACGAGCTCGCCCGCAGCCGCCAGTTGCCCGCGCCCGGCAAGCTCAAGGTGGGCGACCGGCTCGACGGCTTCACCATCACGGCGCTGGTGGCCGACAACGGCGTGCACCGCCTCTACCAGGCGCGCGGCCCGCGGGGCGCGCTGGCGGCGATCAAGACGCTGCACGAGGCCCGCGCCAGTGACCCCGAGGAGCGCGCCATGCTCGCCCACGAGGCCTGGCTGGGCCTGCGCCTGGCCGAGGCCGGGGCGCCGGGCTTCATCCGCGTGCACGAGGTGACGGACGCCACGGCGCTCTACACCGCGTTCGACTGGCATGCCGGACGCACCCTGGAGCAGCTGCTCAAGGAAGGGCATCGCTTCAGCGTGGACGAGGTGGTGCGCGGCGCCATCGCCGTCACCCGCGCCGTGGGCCGGCTGCACCGGCTGGGCGTGGTGCACCGCGACCTCAAGCCGGGCAACCTGCACCTGGGCGATGACGGCCAGTGGCGGCTGCTGGACCTGGGCACCGCCGTGAGCGCGCACGCCTCGGCGGCGCAGCGCGAGCTGCACGCCGGCACGCCCAGCTTCATGAACCCCGAGCAGTGGGAAGGCGCGGCGGCCGACAGCGGCAGCGACCTCTTCGCGCTGGGCGTGACGCTGTACCAGTGGCTGACCGGCCATCTGCCCTACGGCGAGGTCGAGCCGTACCAGACCGCGCGCTTCAAGCGCGACCCCCGGCCGCTGTCGCGGCTGCGTCCGGACGTGCCGATCTGGCTGGACCACCTGGTGCTCAAGGCCGTGGCCCGCGACCCGCGCCAGCGCTTCGAGACCGCCGAGGAGCTGCTGCTGGCGCTGCAGCGCGGCGCCTCGCGCAGCATCAGCGCGCCCCTGGCCACGCCGCTGGCCGTGCGCGACCCGCTGGCGCTGTGGAAGGCGGCGCTGGCGGTGTCGCTGCTCTTCAACCTGCTGCTGGTCGTGTGGCTGCTGTTCCTGCCGCGCTGAACCCTTTTTGCTCTCCAGAACGACACATGCCGTTCGGGCTGAGCCCTTCGACAGGCCCAGGGCAGGCTCTGTCGAAGCCCTGGGGCCCGACTGGCGTGCAGGCCCTTCGACAAGCCTGTCCTGAGCGCCGTCGAAGGGCTCAGGGCGAACGGGGAAGAAGGGCAGGGCAGCCATGGCGCTTCCAGGTGGTCCCGGGGCCTCAGGCGCCGCGGCGGCGCGGCGCGGCGCGGGTAACGCGGGTGACGCGTGGCGCGGCCGGCGCCTGCTCCTGGGCGGCCACGCGGGCGCGGCCACCCTTTTCGGCCCAGGTGCGGGTCCAGCGGATCTGTACGACGCGCAGCATCACCAGCATCACCAGCGCCAGCACCGTGAAGGCCAGGAAGCCGCCGAGGTAGCTGCCCGAGTACTGCTTGGACAGGCCCATGGCGTTGGGCAGGAAGCCGCCGCCCAGGGCGCCGACCTCGCCGATCATCGAGCCGGCCACCGCGGTGGCCAGCGGCCAACGCAGCGGCACGAGCTGGAAGAGGGCGCCGTTGCCCGCGCCCAGGGCGGCGAAGCACAGCATGAACAGCAGCGTGGTGCCAGCGAGCGAGGTGCCAGCGAAGCCGCAGGCCGTGAGCGTGGCGGCCACCAGCAGCAGCACGCCGGAGAGGGTGTTGACGCCGCCGATGCGGTCGGAGATCCAGCCTCCGAGCACGCGCACCGCCGAGCCCATGAGGGTGGCGAGCATGGTGAGCTGGCCGGCCTCGACCTTCGTGACCTTGAACTGGTCGTAGAAATAGGTGGGCAGGAAGCTGGCCAGGCCGATGAAGCCGCCGAAGGTGACGACGTAGATCAGGCTGAAGGCCCAGCCGTCCTTCTCGAACAGGCAGCTGATGTGCTCGCGGAAGGTCTGGTGCTCGCGATCGGGCGGTTCCTTGGCGGCGAACCACATCACCGCCAGCGGCAGCAGCATGGTGGCCGCGGCCAGGCCGTACACCGTCTGCCAGCCGAACTGGGTCGCCAGCGGCGGCGCGAACAGCACGGCCAGCACGGTGCCGGAGTTGCCCGCGCCGGCGATGCCCATGGCCAGGCCCTTGTACTTGGGCGGGAACCAGCCGCTGCCCAGGCTCAGCGCCACGCCGAAGCTCGCGCCGGCGATGCCCAGCAGCACGCCCATGGCCAGCACGCCGTCATAGCTGTCCACGAACAGGAAGCCATACAGCAGCGCCAGGACGATCAGCGACATCTCCACCATCGCCGCGTTCTTGCGCCCGATGTACTGCGCCAGCACGCCCAGCGGGAAGCGCATCAGCGCGCCGGCCAGGATTGGCACCGACACCATGAAGCCCTTCTGCGCCGCCGACAGCCCATAGGCCTCGCTGATGAACGGACCCATGGCGCCGTTGAGCACCCACACGGCGAAGCAGAAGTCGAAATAGAGGAAGGAAGCGGCCAGCGTGGGCCAGTGCCCGGCACGGGCGAAGGTCTTGAAGCTCGACATCGTGGCGGGGCGCTCAGGTGCGCGGACGGGAAGGGGAAAGGAGGGCGGGCAACGACAGCGTTCTCATGTGGCTTCTCCGGAGGTTCGGCAAAGCGCCCGCGGCGGGTGCGGGCTGTGGAGCACATGCTTGGTCACGACGCTGTGGCCAGGACCGGGCGTGCGATGCCGGCGGTCCGGGTGCTGCGGTGCACCCGCGTGCAGTACTGCACCATCCGTGCCAACCCGTAGAGCCGGACGGATGTGGGGTCTGCTCTATGCTTGCGGCCCGAACGCCGCGCCCGTCGCGGCGCTTGCATTTCTCTCCCTGTATGGCCGGCCGCGGTGCCGGTTCGCTGCATGACCTCAGCCCTCGTCATCTCCGCTCCCGGCACGGGCGCGCCTCCGCTGGCCGATGAGCTCCAGGCCGCCGGCATTCACGTCCTTGGTGCCTGCGAGTGCGACAAGCTGGTGCAGCAGGCCCTCAAGCACGCACCGGACGTGGTCGTGTGCTGGGAGCCCACGCCGGCCGAGGCCGGGCTGTTCGACGCGCTGGAGCTGCTGTCGCGCACGCAACCAATGCCGGTGCTGGTGTTCACCGCCGATGCCAGCGTCGAGGGCGCGCAGCGCGCGTTGGCGCTGGGCGTGGCGGGCTGGGTGGTGCACGGCTACGCGCCCACGCGGCTGCGCCCGCTGCTGCAACTCGCGCGCGCGCGCTTCGAGCACGAGCAGCGCCTGCGCGGCGAGCGCGACGAGGCGAACCAGCGGCTGGAAGAGCGCAAGCTGGTGGACCGCGCCAAGGGCATCCTGATGCGCTCGCACGGACTGTCGGAAGACGAGGCCTTCCGCCGCCTGCGCGGCGCGGCCATGCAGGGCAAGCTGCGCGTGGGGCGGCTGTCGCAGCAGCTCATCGACGCCGCGCGCGACGCCGAGTCGCTGAATCGCAGCGGGCAGCTGCGCATGCTGTCGCAGCGCCTGGTGGCGCTGCAGGCGCTGCGCCTGGCGCCGGCGCCGGACGTGGACGCCGTGGCGCTGCAGTCCGCCGCGCGCAAGCAGACCCAGCGCAACCTGGAGCAGCTGGGCCGCACACTGTCGGCCCCGACCCTGGGCGACCTGCTGCAGCCGCTGCAGTCGGCCTGGGTCGCACTGGAGCGCGCGCTGGATACCACGCCGCAGCTCGATGGGCTGCCGGCGCTGGACGCCGCGGCCGAGGCGTTGCTGGCCGCGGCCGAAACGCTCACGCGCGCGCTGGAGGGTGGCAGCGCGCTGCAGACGCTCTCCGCCGTGAACCTGGCCGGGCGCCAGCGCATGCTGGGCCAGCGCCTGCTCAAGCAGGTGCTGATGGGCGCGCTGCTGGCGACGCCGGCGGGCGCGCAGGCGCTGTCGCTGGCCGCGACCACGGCGCGCGAGTTCGATCAGGCGCTGCAACGGCTGCAGCAGTCGCCGCTGAGCTCGCCGGCGATCCGCATCGCGCTGGATGCCGCGGCGCGCGAGTGGCAGCGCATGCAGCAGGGCGTGCGCGAGGCCGGGCATGAGAGCGGACGCCGGCAGCTCGCGCTGGCCGCCGAGGCGCTGCTGGCGCGCTTCGAGGAGCTCACCGGCGACTACGAGCGCAGCGCGCAGATGCTGTTCGACTGAAACCTTCCTCCCACCGCCCGGCGCGGCTTATCCTGCTCAGGCCCCAGTCTCTGCCCCGCTCAGCATGTCCACCGTTCCCTCTTCCCAAGCCGAGACGACTGCTGCCGACGCGCTGTCCGATGACGCGCTGGCAGCGTTGCTGGGCCGGCTGCTGCCGGCCTGGATGGCGCGCCAGGGCATGTTGCTGGCGCTCAAGGACGCGGACAGCGGCGCCTACCTGTACGTCAACGAGGCGATGGTGCAGTGGCTGCGGTGCGACCCGGCCGCGCTGCGCGCGCAGGGCGACGCGGCACTGGAGCCGCCGCTGCCCGCACCGCTGCGTGCGGCCGAGCAGCACGCGCTGCAGCTGCCGCCGGACAAGCCGCTGCACAGCGAGCACCGCTTCGAGTGGCACGGGGCGCAGCAAGAGTTCAGCGTCTGGCGCGAGATCCGGTTGCTGCCCGATGGGCGGCGGCTGCTGTGCAGCATCTGGACCGACTTGGGGCCGCAGCGCCGCGAGCAGCAGCGGCTGCGCGAGGTGCTGCAGCAACTGGAGCAGCAGCAGCGTCTCTACAACGAGCTGTACGGCGAGGGTGGTCCGCTGGGCGCGCAGGCCGGGCTGCAGTCGCGCGCGCTGTTCGACGAGCAGCTGGAGCATGCGGTGGCGGCTGCGCACGAGGAGCACCGAGAGATTGCACTCGTGTGGGTGGCGCTGGACGCGCCGCGCGCTGAAGTCGCCGCCGCCTGGGACGACGGGGCACTGGAGAGCGTGCGTGCGACGCTGGCGCGGCTGCTGCGCGCCAACACCCGCGCCGCGGACTGGACCTGCCGCCTGGACGGCCAGCGCTTCGCGGTGCTGATGTCCAACGTGGGGCTGGCCGTGGCCTATGGGCGCATGGAGCAGCTGCGGCGCGAGTGCGCGGCGCAGATCGTGGTCAGCGGCGGGCGCGAGCTGCGCTTCAGCGTGTCCATGGGCGTGGCGAGCTGTCCGCACACCGCCGGTGAAGCGCCCGCGCTGGTGGCCGGCTGCCAGGCGGCTCTGGCCGAGGCGCAGCAGCGCGGGGGCGACCAGGTGGTGCTGGCGCGGGTGCCGTTCGCAGTGCAGGGGTGAGGCCGGTTCGGGCCGCCGCTGAAAAGAATTTCGTCATGCCCGCGCAGGCGGGCTTCCCCACCCCGCATCCGGCATTCGGCCCGTTGGCGTGACGGGTCTCTTTACTGCTTGCTGCCGGGCTTTCCGATGGAGCCGCTACGGGCGCGGCAAGCTCGTTGCGCCGGCACCAACTTGCCTCGTCAGCTGCTCAGTCCCTTGTAGAGCATGTAGGCCGCGAGCAGGTACAGCAGGACGGCAAAGGAACGCTTGAGCTGGCGCACGTCCAGCGCGTGCGCGGCGCGCGCGCCCATGGGCGCCATGGTCACGCTGGCCAGGGCGACCACGGCCAGCGCTGGCAGGTACAGGTAGCCCAGTGCGCCGGGCAGGGCTGGCGGCAGGCCCAGGCCACCGACGAGGTAGCCCGCGGTGTTGGCGACCGCAATGGGAAAGCCCAGCGCCGCGCTGGTGGCGACCGCATGGTGGATGGGCACGTTGCAGCGGGTCATGAAGGGCACCGACACGAAGCCGCCGCCCGCGCCCACCAGGCCCGAGAGGAAGCCGATGCCGCTGCCCGCGGCGGCCTGGCCTAGGCGGCCGGGCATGTCGCGGTCCGGATGCGGCGGGCGCCCGCGCAGCATCTGCGTGGCCGAAAAGGCGACGAAGGCGGCGAAGAACAGCGCCAGCGCCTGGCCCTTGATCACGGCAAAGGCGCCCGCGCCGGCCAGCAGTCCGCCCACCACGATGCCCGGCGCCATGTTGCGCACCAGCGGCCAGCGCACCGCGCCGCGCTTGTGGTGCGCGCGCACGCTGGACAGCGAGGTGAAGACGATGGTTGTCATGGACGTGGCGATGGCCATCTTCACCGCCATGCCCGAAGGCACGCCGCGCTGCGTCAGGATGAAGCTGAGGAAGGGCACCAGCAGCATGCCGCCGCCGATGCCCAATAGTCCCGCGAGAAAGCCGGTACAGCAGCCCAGCAGCAGCAACTCGGCCGCGAGTGAAAGGTCCATGATGCTAAGAGGCCGACGCGTCCGGCCGCTGCCGCGCAAGGGCATGCGTCGCACCAGCAGCGAGGCTGCCGGCTGCAACAGGTGCAAGACGCGGGTGAAGGAAGAGGGGGTGTCCGTCGCGAGCTGTGGGCCGCATTCCTGAACCCAGGGGATTCAGGTGGGTCCGGTCAGCAGGACTTCGGGTTCGTCTGACGCGAGACGATCGCGCCCGTCCAGCAATTTTCCAGGCCCTTGCTCGCGAGAGCATCGGTTCAAGGAAATATAGAACCCACACGAACGCGGCGGACGAGGCGAATTTTACGCCCTCGTCCGCAACGACTGCGGGATGAGGTACATCAACCCTGTCAAGGCGTGCCTGAAGTCGCATCCGCAGCCAGCGCGCGGTCGATGCGCTCGATGAGCGCCTGCAACTGGGCCTCGCTCGGCGCGGTGGCCGCGGTGCCGGTTTCGCCGGGCGGCGGTGCGGCGGGGCGCTGCACGAGCTGATAGGCCAGGTTGAGCGCGGCCAACACGGCGATGCGTTCGCGCGCCTTGATGCGGCCGGCGTCGCGGATGGCCGTCATCTCGCGGTCCACCTGCGCGACGGCGGCCTGCAGCGCCTGCTCACCGCCGTCAGGGCAGCCCAGCAGGTAGCTCTGGCCGAGGATGGTGACTTCGAGCTGTTTCATGGCGAAAGGGGACGCGGCGGCGGATCAGCCCTGGCGGGCATCGGTGGCGGAGAGCCGTTCGATGAGCACGTCGATGCGTGAGCGTGCGGCGTTCAGGCGCGAGCGCAACTGGTCGCGTTCGGCGCCGAGCTCGGCGTGCTGGCGCTGCAGTTCGGCATGGGCTTGCTGGAGCTGCTCATGGCGGCGCGCGAGCAACTCGATGCGCTCGGCAAGTTCTTCCAGGGTCGGCATGTTTGGGAGGGCGAGGCGAGGCCGGGGATTGTAGGCTCCGCGTCCTTACGATCGGCTACTCAGAAATTGATCGCAGCAGTCAGCCACCGCGCAGCGCTCGCACAGCGGGCGCCGGGCCTGACAGACGTAGCGCCCATGCAGGATCAGCCAATGGTGCGCGTCCACGCGGTAGGCCTCGGGTACGCGCCGCAGCAGTCCCTGCTCGACCTCCAGCGGCGTGCGCCCGGGCGCCAGACCGGTGCGGTTGCTGACGCGGAAGATGTGAGTGTCCACCGCCATGGTCGGCTCGCCGAAGGCGACGTTGAGCACCACGTTGGCCGTCTTGCGGCCCACGCCGGGCAGCGCCTCCAGCGCTTCGCGGCTGCGCGGCACGCGCCCGCCATGCTGCTCCAGCAGGATGCGGCTGGTGTTCCAGAGGTTCTTGGCCTTGGTGGGATAGAGCCCCACGCTGCGGATGTAGCCCGCGATGCCTTCGATGCCCAGCGCGAACATCTTGCGCGGCGTGTTGGCCACCGGGAACAGCTGCCGCGTGGCCTTGTTGACGCCCGCGTCGGTGGACTGCGCCGACAGCAGTACCGCCGCCAGCAGCTCGAACACGTTGGTGAATTCCAGCTCGGTGGTGGGCTGCGGGTTGGCGGCGCGCAGCGTGGCGAACAGCCGTTCGACGGCTTGGTCGTTCATGGCAGTGTCGTTCACACCCGCGAGGCGCGCTGCGCGCGGGCGCGGGCCAGCGCGGCCTCGATCACGGAGCGTTTCCTGTCCAGCGTCTCGGGGTCCTGGTGGCGGCTGTGGGCGGGCAGGTCGGCCAGCTTGGTCTCGGCCTTGGCGATGAGTCGCTCGCGCGTGTCCTCCTCGGCCTGCGCCAGCCGCGCGCGGTGCGCGGCGTAGCGGCGGCGGGCTTGCTCGGCTTGTGCCGGACTCCAGGCCGCCCAGCCGGTGGCGGCGGTGATGGGCTCCAGCACGATGCAGTCCACCGGGCAGGCGGGGACGCACAGCTCGCAGCCGGTGCACTCGTTCTCGATGACGGTGTGCATGCGTTTGGTGGCGCCGGCAATGCAGTCCACCGGGCAGGCCTTGATGCACAGCGTGCAGCCGATGCACCAGGCCTCGTCGATGAAAGCCACCATGCGCGGCGCTTCGGTGCCGCAGCCTGCATCCAGCGGGCGTGTCGGCTGGCCGGTGAGTGTGGCCAGCCGACGCACGCCCTCGGCGCCGCCAGGTGGGCAGCGGTCGATGCCGGCCTCGCCGGCGGCCACGGCCTGCGCGTAGCCGCGGCAGTCCGGGTAGCCGCAGCGGGTGCACTGCGTCTGTGGCAGTTCGGCGTCGATGGCGGCGGCCAGACCCTGCAGCGAGGGCAGGGCGGCGGCCGGTCTCAGCGCTGGGGTTGAGGCGACTTTTTCAGGCACCGGCTTTGGTCGTGGAACGCTTGGAGCGCGCGGGCACCGCCGGCACCGCCGGCACCGCCTCGGCCGTGGCGTCGGGCAGCGCCTCGCGCTTGGCCGGGGGCGTCACTTGCTCGTCGAAGCGGGCGATGAAGTCGCGTACCTGCGGATACACCTTCTCGCGCCAGCGGCGGCCGGAGAAGATGCCGTAATGGCCCGCGCCTTCGACGTCGTAGTGAAACTGGCGCTCCTTGGGAATGCCGGTGCACAGGTCATGCGCGGCCTTGGTCTGGCCAGCGCCGGAGATGTCGTCGAGCTCGCCCTCGACGGTCAGCAGCGCGCTGGTACTGATGTCCTGCGGACGCACGAACTCGCCCTCGACCTCCCAGGTGCCGTTGACCAGCGCGAAGTCCTGGAACACCGTCTTGATGGTTTCCAGGTAGTACTCGGCCGGCATGTCCAGCACGGCGTTGTACTCGTCGTAGAACTTGCGGTGCGCCTCGATGCTGTCCTCGTCGCCGCGGATCAGGTCGAGGAAGTAGTCGTAGTGCGAGCTCAGGTGGCGGTCCGGGTTCATGGCCACGAAGCCCGTGTGCTGCAGGAAGCCCGGGTACACGCGCCGCCCTGCGCCGGGGTAGTTCGGCGGCACGCGGTAGATCACGTTGTTCTCGAACCACTCGTGGCGCTTGTTCATCGCCAGGTTGTTCACGGCGGTGGGCGAGCGCCGCGCGTCGATGGGGCCGCCCATCATCGTCATGGTGCGCGGCGTGGCCTCGCCGCGGCTGGCCAGCAGCGACACGGCCGCGAGCACCGGCACGGTGGGCTGGCACACGGAGATGACGTGCACGTTCGGTCCGATGAAGCGGATGAACTCCTGCACGTACTCGACGTAATCGTTGAGGTGGAAAGGGCCCTCCGAGGCGGGCACCATGCGCGCGTCGGTCCAGTCGGTGATGTAGACCTTGTGGTCGTGCAGCAGCGAGCGCACCGTGTCGCGCAGCAGCGTGGAATGGTGGCCCGACAGCGGCGCGACCACCAGCACCGTGGGCTGGCCCTTCATGGCGGTGAGGGCGGGCAGATCGTCGCTGAAGCGCTTGAAGCGCAGCAGCCGGCAGAAGGGCTTCTGCAACGCCACGCGCTCCTGCACCGCGACCTCCACGCCGTTGACGGTGGCGGAGGTGATCTCGAACTGGGGCTTCTCGTAGTCCTTGGCCAGCCGGTGCAGCAGGTCCAGCGCGGCGGAGATGCGCTGCGACAGGATGGAGTGGGCGAAGGGCGACAGCGGATGGTCGTACAGCTTGGAAGCCGCGCTGGCGAACTCGGAGAAGGGCGCCATCAAGGCGCGCTGGCTTTCGTAGAGCTGGTACAGCATCGAACGGAACCTCGCAGCAGATTGGGGACGGACGACGTCTCGGACGTTTTTAGGATGAGCGCCGCAGATGAGCTGAACCTGACAAGGTGCAGCTCTTTGTGCAAGTGCAGCAATTTTTGTGCGCGACGAGTCGGGAGCGTGCCATCCTGTGACAAGTCAAGGATGTGCGAAGGGCCGGAAACCCGGCCCATGTGCGATGCAGTTCACGCAAATTTCCGGCCACCGCCTCCGCTGTCGCGACGGCGTGCCGGAAGGCAGGAGCGCGTCAGGCGGCGACCTTGGCCATGGCGGTGGCCACGGCGTCGATGTTGCGGCTGTTGAGCGCGGCCACGCAGATGCGGCCGGAGTCCACGCCGTAGACGCCGAACTCGCTGCGCAGGCGCTGCATCTGCTCCTTGTTCAGGCCGGAGTAGCTGAACATGCCCTTCTGGCGAACGATGTAGGAGAGGTCCTGCTTCACGCCGGCGGCCTGCAGCTTTTCCACCAGCAGCGAGCGCATGAGCTTGATGCGCTGGCGCATGCCGGCGAGCTCCTCCTCCCATTGCGCGCGCAACGAAGGCGTGGTCAGCACCGTGGCCACCACCTGCGCGCCGAAGGTGGGCGGGTTGGAGTAGTTGGTGCGGATGACGATCTTGAGCTGCGAGAGCACGCGGGCGGCCTCGTTGGCGCTGTCGCACACCACGCTCAGCGCGCCCACGCGCTCACCGTAGAGCGAGAAGCTCTTGGAGAAGGAGGTGGAGACGAAGAAGTCGATGCCCGCGGCCAGGAACTGCTGGATCACGGCGCCGTCCTCGGCGATGCCCTCGCCGAAGCCCTGGTAGGCCATGTCGAGGAAGGCCACCAGGCCGGCGTCCTTGACGGCAGCGACCACCTGCGTCCACTGCTCGGGCGTGATGTCGTAGCCGGTCGGGTTGTGGCAGCACGCATGCAGCACCACGATCGTGCCCTTGGCGGCACCGCGCAGCGCGGCAACCATGTCGTCGAAGCGCACGCCGCGCTTATCGGCGTCGTAGTAGGGGTAGGTGCCGACTTCGAAGCCCGCGTTGGTGAACAGCGCACGGTGGTTCTCCCAGCTCGGGTCGCTGATCAGGACCTTGGCGGCCGGGTTGACGCGCTTGAGGAAGTCGGCGCCGATCTTCAGGCCGCCCGTACCGCCCAGGGCTTGCACGGTGGCAATGCGGCCGCCCTTGACAGCGTCGCTGTCGGCGCCGAACACCAGGCCCTGCACCGCCTTGTCGTAGGCGGCGATGCCGTCGATGGGCAGGTAGCCGCGGGGCTTCTTGGCTTCCAGCAGCTGCTGCTCGGCAGCGGCGACGCACTTGAGCAGCGGCAGCTTGCCCTCATCATCGAAATACACGCCCACGCCCAGGTTGACCTTGGCGGGGTTGGGGTCGGCGGCGAACTGTTCGTTGAGGCCCAGGATCGGGTCGCGCGGGGCCATTTCGACGGCGGCAAACAGGGACATGGGTGATTCCAGAAGGGGGAGAGGAGCGCCGCCGCTGGGGGTAGGGGCGATGCGCTAGGCTGTCGGATTGCCCTGCGGTCTGACCCGCGAGGGCGCGCAATTCTAAGCCGCCACGTCGTTTTCCCCGGTATTCCAGGATTCCAGATGCCTTCACCCAAGCCCGTACCGAGCTGCGCCGCCATGCAGGATGCCGCTGCGGCGGCGCCGGAAGCCGCAGCGCCGCAGGGCGAGTTCGTGCGCTATCCCGGCTCGCCCTTCGAGCTGTTCCAGCCCTATCCGCCCGCGGGCGACCAGCCCACGGCCATCGAGCAGCTGGTGGAGGGCGTGCAGGACGGCCTGAGCTTCCAGACGCTGCTGGGCGTCACGGGCTCGGGCAAGACCTTCACCATGGCCAACGCCATCGCGCGGCTGGGCCGCCCGGCGATCGTGTTCGCACCCAACAAGACGCTGGCCGCGCAGCTCTACAGCGAGTTCCGCGAGTTCTTCCCCAAGAACGCCGTCGAGTACTTCGTCAGCTACTACGACTACTACCAGCCCGAGGCCTACGTGCCGCAGCGCGACCTGTTCATCGAGAAGGACAGCGCGATCAACGAGCACATCGAGCAGATGCGGCTGTCGGCCACCAAGAGCCTGCTGGAGCGGCGCGACGTGGTGATCGTGGCCTCGGTCTCGGCCATCTACGGCATCGGCAACCCGGCCGACTACCACCAGATGGTGATGACGCTGCGCGTGGGCGACAAGATGGGCCAGCGCGACGTGATCGCGCAGCTGGTACGCATGCAGTATTCGCGCAACGACATGGAGTTCTCGCGCGGCGCTTTTCGCGTGCGCGGCGACACCATCGACGTGTTCCCGGCTGAACACTCGGAGCTGGCCATCCGCATCGAGCTCTTCGACGACGAGGTGGAGTCGCTGCAGCTCTTCGACCCGCTCACCGGGCGCATCCGGCAGAAGATCCCGCGCTTCACGGTCTACCCCAGCAGCCACTACGTGACGCCGCGCGAGCGCGTGCTCGCGGCCATCGAGGGCATCAAAGCCGAGCTGCGCCAGCGCGTGGACGAGTTCGTCGCCATGGGCAAGCTGGTGGAGGCGCAGCGCCTGGAGCAGCGCACCCGCTTCGACCTGGAGATGCTGCAGGAGGTGGGGCACTGCAAGGGCATCGAGAACTACACCCGCCACCTCTCCGGCGCCGAGCCGGGCTCGCCGCCGCCCACGCTGGTGGACTACCTGCCGCGCGACGCGCTGATGTTCTTTGACGAGTCGCACGTGCTCATCGGCCAGTTCGGCGGCATGTACAACGGCGACCGCGCCCGCAAGACCACGCTGGTGGAGTACGGCTTCCGGCTGCCCTCGGCGCTGGACAACCGGCCGCTGAAGTTCGAGGAGTTCGAGACCAAGATGCGCCAGTGCGTCTTCGTCTCCGCGACGCCGGCGGACTACGAGCAGCGCCACGCCGGGCAGGTGGTGGAGCAGGTGGTGCGCCCCACCGGACTGGTCGATCCGGAGATCGAGGTGCGCCCGGCGCTGCACCAGGTGGACGACGTGCTGCAGGAGATCCGCGAGCGCGTGGAGCGCGACGAGCGCGTGCTCATCACCACGCTGACCAAGCGCATGGCCGAGCAGCTCACCGACTACCTCACCGACAACGGCGTGAAGGTGCGCTACCTGCACTCCGACGTGGACACGGTGGAGCGGGTGGAGATCATCCGTGACCTGCGGCTGGGCCTGTTCGACGTGCTGGTGGGCATCAACCTGCTGCGCGAGGGCCTGGACATCCCGGAGGTGTCGCTGGTGGCGATCCTGGATGCGGACAAGGAGGGCTTCCTTCGCGCTGAGCGCAGCCTGATCCAGACCATCGGCCGCGCGGCGCGCAACGCCTCGGGCAAGGCCATCCTCTACGCCGACAGGATCACCGACTCCATGCGCCGCGCCATCGACGAAACCCTGCGCCGGCGCGCCAAGCAGGAGGCCTACAACGCCGAGCGCGGCATCACGCCGCGCACGGTGCGCAAGCAGGTGCGCGAAATGATCGACGGGGTGGTCTCGGACAAGACCGCCAAGGACGACCTCAAGAACGCACAGGCCGCCGCCGCGGTGGAGACCATGAGCGAGAAGGACCTGGGCAAGCGCATCAAGCTGCTGGAAAAGCAGATGCTGGAGCACGCGCGCAACCTGGAGTTCGAACAGGCGGCACGGCTGCGCGACCAGCTCGCGCTGCTGCGCGAGCAGGCCTTCGGCGCGGCGGTGCACGACAGCAACGTGGTGCCCATCAACGGCCGCGGCTGAGGCGCGGGGCCGGCCCCGCGCTGGTCCCGGCCCCGGCTTGGCTCGGCGCCGCCGTCATCGCCGGCCCCAGCACGGCGGTCCATGCCCGGCAATCCCACCGAGAGGCGAGGGGACCGCCCATCACGCAACCCGGGGTTGCGCCAAAGCAAGCTTTGTGCAGGCGCGGTATGGTTCCAGGGTGTAAACCCCGATGGCATCCAGGGAACTTCTGCGTAGTTCCCCCGAGTCCAAAGGGTGGCTTCATGTATAATCGACCAAAACACTCGGAATAAGCCGGGTGGGAAGCCCCCGAAGGGGGGTAACAGGTCGCATGACGGCCGACCCGTGTGATCCGCGGGAGGACAGGGTCAGCGATTGCCGCCGCAGCGGCGCAGGAGTACTTCGATGCGTCTTACCACCAAGGGCCGTTTTGCCGTCACCGCGATGATCGATCTGGCGCTGCGCTCGCATTCAGGCCCGGTCGCCTTGGCGGCGATCAGCCAGCGCCAGCAGATCTCGCTGTCGTATCTGGAGCAGCTGTTCGGCAAGCTGCGCCGCCACGAGCTCGTGGAGAGCACCCGTGGCCCGGGCGGCGGCTACTCGCTGGGCCGCAAGGCCGAAGACATCACCGTGGCCGACATCATCGTTGCCGTGGACGAGGCGCTGGACGCCACGGGCTGCGGCGGCAAGGAAAACTGCATGGGCGAGGACTCGGGCAAGTGCATGACGCACGAGCTCTGGACCAACCTCAACAACAAGATGATCGAGTACCTCGATTCCATCTCGCTGCAGAAGCTCGTGGACGACCAGATCGCCAAGGGCGTGTCGGTGGAGGAGGCGCCCGTCAAGCGCGCCATCTCCAGCACCCCGGTGGTCAAGCCGATCAAGGTCACGGCGCCCAACTCGGTCTTCGCGCTGGGCAACGCTTTCACCAAGTGAGCGCGCGGGGCGCACGGGCGCTCCGCCTTCCCTGAAACACCCGCGGGTGGCGTGCCGCCCGCCCAATGCTGGACAAAAGCTCTTTCCCATGGACATGACGCCGCACTTCCCGATCTACATGGACTATGGCGCCACCACGCCGGTGGACCCGCGCGTGGTCGATGCGATGGTGCCGTGGCTGCGTGAGCACTTCGGCAACCCCGCCTCGCGCAGCCATGCCTGGGGCTGGGAGGCGGAAGAGGCGGTGGAGAAGGCGCGCGCGCAGGTCGCCGCGCTGATCAACGCCGACCCGCGCGAGATCGTCTGGACCTCCGGCGCCACCGAGTCCAACAACCTCGCGCTCAAGGGCGCGGCGCATTTCTACAAGACGCGCGGCAAGCACATCATCACCGTCAAGACCGAGCACAAGGCGGTGCTGGACACGGTGCGCGAGCTGGAGCGCCAGGGCTTCGAGGCCACCTACCTGGACGTCCAGGAGGACGGGCTGCTGGACCTGGAAAAGTTCAAGGCCGCGCTGCGTCCGGACACCATCCTGGTGTCAGTGATGCTGGTGAACAACGAGATCGGCGTGATCCAGGACATCCCGGCCATCGGCACGATCTGCCGCGAGCGCGGGATCATCTTCCACGTCGATGCGGCGCAGGCCACGGGCAAGGTGGACATCGACCTGCAGACGCTGCCGGTGGACCTGATGAGCCTGGCCTCGCACAAGACCTACGGGCCCAAGGGCATCGGCGCGCTGTACGTGCGCCGCAAGCCGCGCGTGCGCCTGGAAGCGCAGATGCACGGCGGCGGCCATGAGCGCGGCATGCGCTCCGGCACGCTGCCCACGCACCAGATCGTGGGCATGGGCGAGGCCTTCCGCATCGCCAAGGAAGAGGGGCCGGCCGAGCGCGAGCGCATCCGCGCGCTGCAGCAGCGGCTGCTCAAGGGGCTGTCGGACATTGAGCAGACCTTCGTCAACGGCGACCTGGAGAAGCGGGTGCCGCACAACCTGAACATCAGCTTCAACTTCGTCGAGGGCGAGTCGCTGATCATGGGCATCAAGGGCATCGCGGTGAGTTCGGGCTCGGCCTGTACCTCGGCCAGTCTGGAGCCCAGCTACGTGCTGCGTGCGCTGGGCCGCAGCGACGAGTTGGCGCACTCCAGCCTGCGCATGACGATCGGCCGCTTCACGACCGAGGAAGAGATCGACTACGCGATCACCACGCTCAAGGACCGCGTGGCCAAGCTGCGCGAGCTTTCGCCGCTGTGGGAGATGTACCAGGACGGCATCGACATCAGCACGATCCAGTGGGCCGCGCACTGACCCGCACACGCACTTGATTCACTAGTTTTTCGGAGAACGGTCATGGCATACAGCGACAAGGTGGTGGACCACTACGAGAACCCACGCAATGTGGGCTCCTTCGCCAAGGGTGACGAGACGGTGGGCACCGGCATGGTGGGTGCGCCGGCCTGCGGCGACGTGATGAAGCTGCAGATCAAGGTCAACCCGGCCACGGGCCTGATCGAGGACGCCAAGTTCAAGACCTACGGCTGCGGCTCGGCCATCGCGTCGAGCTCGCTGGTGACGGAGTGGGTCAAGGGCAAGTCGCTGGACGAGGCGCTGTCGATCAAGAACACGCACATCGCCGAGGAACTGGCGCTGCCGCCGGTGAAGATCCACTGCTCGATCCTGGCCGAGGACGCCATCAAGGCCGCGGTGGACGACTACAAGGCCAAGCACGGTTCGACGGCGGCGCAGTAAGGCCATGGCAGTCACGTTGACCGAAGCAGCGGCCCGCCACGTCACGCGCTACCTCGCGCGACGTGGCAAGGGCGTGGGGGTGCGGCTGGGCGTCAAGACCACCGGCTGCTCGGGCATGGCCTACAAGCTGGAGTACGCCGACGAGGTGGCGCCCGAGGACCATGTCTTCGAAGGACATGGCGTCAAGATCCTGATCGATCCCAAGAGCCTGCCGTACCTGGACGGGACCGAGCTGGACTTCGTGCGCGAAGGGCTCAACGAGGGCTTCAAGTTCCACAACCCGCGCGAGAAGGACCGCTGCGGTTGCGGCGAATCCTTCCGCGTTTGAGCCCGCGCCACGCCCGTGCCGGTGCCGCCTTCGGGCGGCACTGTCGTTGCGTGGCCCACAATGCGCGCCCGCCGCGCCGCTCGATTCGCCGGCCCGGCCCGCGTTCATGAACCTTACCGACGACGATTTCACGCTGTTCGGCCTCGCGCCGAAGTTTTCCATCGACCGCGCCGCGCTCGACGCCTGCTGGCGCCAGCTGCAGGCGCGCGTGCACCCGGACCGCTTCGCCGCCGACGGCCACACCGCGCAGCGCCTGGCCATGCAGTGGTCGGTGCGTGTCAACGAGGCCTACCGCCGCCTGCGCGACCCGCTCACGCGCGCCGCCTACCTGTGCGAGCTGCGCGGTGCGCCCATCGACGCGCACAACAACACCGCCATGCCCGGTGCCTTCCTGATGCAGCAGATGGAATGGCGCGAAGCGCTGGAGGAGGCCGAAGATGCCGCCGCGGTGGAGGCGCTGGACGAGGAAGTACGGGTCTCCGAGAAGGCGCTGCTGGAGGAGGTAAGGCAGCTGCTGGACGAGCGCCACGACGCCGCCACGGCGGCGCAGCGCGTCAGAGCCCTCATGTTCGTCGCGCGCTTTCGCGAGGACATCGAGGCCCGATTGGACGCGCTGGGACAATAACGGCCCTCCCTCGCGCATACAGAACAACGAGACATGGCACTGCTGCAGATCTCCGAACCCGGCCAGACACCGGACCCGCACCAGCGGCGCATCGCCGTCGGCATCGACCTGGGCACCACGCACTCCCTGGTCGCCGCGGTGCGACACGGCGTGGCCGAGTGCCTGCCTGACGAACAGGGCCGCGTCATCCTGCCCTCGGCCGTGCGCTATCTCGACGGCGGCCGGCGCCAGATCGGCCACGACGCGCTGGCCGTGCAGGCCGATGATCCGGAGAACACCGTCGTCTCCGTCAAGCGCTTCATGGGCCGCAAGCTGGCGGACCTGGCCGGCCACGCCAAGCTGCCCTACCGCTTCGTGGACCAGCCCGGCATGGTGGCGGTGCACACGCGCGAAGGCGTGAAATCGCCGGTGGAAGTGTCCGCCGAGATCCTGGCCACGCTGCGCCACCGCGCCGAGGACACCTTCAACGACGACCTGTTCGGCGCCGTCATCACGGTGCCGGCGTATTTCGACGACGCGCAGCGCCAGGCGACCAAGGACGCCGCCAAGCTCGCCGGCATCAACGTGCTGCGCCTGATCAACGAGCCCACCGCGGCTGCCGTGGCCTACGGGCTGGACAACGGCAGCGAGGGCCTCTACGCCGTCTACGACCTGGGCGGCGGCACCTTCGACATCTCGCTGCTGCGCCTGACCAAGGGCGTGTTCGAGGTGGTCGCCACCGGTGGGGATGCCGCGCTGGGCGGCGACGACTTCGACGCCCTGCTGGCCGACTGGGCCCTGGCGCAGAGTGGCCGCGAGGCCGTGGGCGCCGAGTTCAGCGCGCACGACAAGCGCGCGCTGCTGGTGAGCGCGCGTGCGGCCAAGGAAGCGCTCAGCAGCGAGGAGCAGACGGTGCTGCGCTGCGAGCTGGGCGACGGTGTGCTGGAAGTGCCGGTGACGCGGGCGCAGTTCGAGGAAGTGTCCAAGCCGCTGGTGGACCGCACGCTGGCCAGCGTGCGCCGTGTGCTGCGCGACGCCAAGGTGTCGCGCGACGAAGTGCAGGGCGTGGTGATGGTGGGCGGCTCCACCCGTGTACCGGCCGTGCGCCGCGCCGTGGGCGCGTACTTCGGCCGCGACCCGCTGGTGAACCTCAACCCCGACGAGGTGGTCGCGCTGGGCGCGGCGGTGCAGGCCAACCAGCTCGCGGGCCACGCCGGCGCGGAGGACATCCTGCTGCTGGACGTGATTCCGCTGTCGCTGGGCATCGAGACCATGGGCGGGCTGGTGGAGCGCATCATCGAGCGCAACACCACCATCCCCGTGGCCAAGGCCCAGGAGTTCACCACCTTCAAGGACGGCCAGACCGCCATGGCCATCCACGTGGTGCAGGGCGAGCGCGAGCTGGTGAGCGACTGCCGTTCGCTGGCACGCTTCGAGCTGCGCGGCATCCCGCCGATGGTGGCGGGCGCGGCGCGCATCCGCGTCACCTTCGAGGTCGATGCCGACGGCCTGCTGCACGTCTCCGCCCGCGAGCAGAGCACGGGCGTGGAGGCCGCGGTGCAGGTGAAGCCCAGCTACGGGCTGGCCGACGAGGACATCGCGCGCATGCTGCAGGAGGGCTTCCAGCAGGCCGACGCCGACATGAGCGCGCGCGCGCTGCGCGAGGCGCTGGTGGAGGCCGAGCGCATGCTGCTGGCCACGCAATCGGCGCTGGCCGCCGACGCGGACCTGCTCAACGAACAGGAGCGCGCCGCCATCGACGCCCTCATGCGCGAGCTGGCCGAGGTGGCCCAGGGCCAGGACCACGCCGCCATCAACGCCGCCGTCGAGCGCCTGGCCAAGGGCACCGAGGCCTTTGCCGCCGCGCGCATGAACCGCGGCATCCAGTCCGCGCTCACCGGCCGCACCATCGAAGAAGTCTGAACCGAAAGTCGCCCATGCCCGTCATCCGCATCCTGCCCCACGCCGAGTTCTGTCCGGAAGGCGCCACCATCGAGGCCAAGCGCGGCACCTCGATCTGCGAGGCGCTGCTGGACAACCACATTGAAATCGAGCACGCCTGCGAGCTGAGCTGCGCTTGCACCACCTGCCACGTGGTGGTGCGCGAGGGTTTCAAATCCCTGGGCGAGATGGACGAGGCCGAGGAAGATCTGCTCGACCGCGCCTGGGGCCTGGAGCCCACTTCGCGCCTGTCGTGCCAGGCCATCATCTCGGACCAGGACGTGACGATTGAGATCCCGAAGTACTCGATCAACCACGCACGCGAGAAGCACTGAACGAAGCGCACCAGTGAAAAGCAAAAGGGGCCTTGCGGCCCCTTTTGCTTGGGTCCGGCACTTTGGCCTGCCACGAAAAAAACGCCCGCGTGCTGCGGCACGCAGGCGCCAAGTAAAGGGCGGCGTTCCGAAGCCGGGCCCCGCCGCCCTGCTGCGGCACGCGTCAGGCGGCGCGCTTCTCGCCGTGGCGGGTGTAGAGGAAGTCCAGCACCTGCTTGCGCAGCCGGATGTAGCGCAGGTCCTCGGCCAGCGCCACGCGGTCGCGCGGGCGCTCCAGGTCCACGGTGGCGATCTCGCCGATGGTGGCGGCCGGGCCGTTGGTCATCATCACGATGCGGTCGGACAGCAGCACGGCCTCGTCCACGTCGTGCGTGACCATCACCACGGTGCTCCGGGTGCGCGCGACGATGCGCAGCAGCTCGTCCTGCAGCTTGGCGCGGGTGAGCGCGTCCAGGGCGCCGAAGGGCTCGTCCATCAGCAGCACCTTGGGCTCCATCGCCAGGGCGCGGGCGATGCCCACGCGCTGCTTCATGCCGCCGGAGACCTCGTTGGGGCGCTTGTTGATTGCGTGGCTCATGCCCACCAGCTCCAGCGCCGCCAGCGTGCGCGCCTTGAGTTGGGCCTTGCCTTCCTTGGCGCCGAAGACGCGTTCCACGCCCAGGTACACGTTGTCGTAGCAGCTCAGCCAGGGCAGCAGCGAATGGTTCTGGAACACGACCGCACGCTCCGGGCCGGGGCCGGTGATCTCGCGGTTCTCGCACAGCAGCACGCCCTGGGTGGGCCGAGTCAGGCCGGCGATGAGGTTGAGCAGCGTGCTCTTGCCGCAGCCGGAGTGGCCGATGAGCGACACGAACTCGCCCTGGGCGATGCGCAGGTCGATGCGTTGCAGTGCGTGGAAGCGGCCCTTCTTGGTGTCGAACACCATCTCGGCGCCTTCGATGCTGATGAAGTTCTGCATGGTAGGTCCTCAGGCTCGTGTGGTTCGGTCAGTCATCGAAGGAGAAGCGCTTGGCCAGGGCCACCAGCGCCTGCTCCAGCAGCAGGCCAACCACGCCGATGACGACGATGGCGATGATGATGTGCTGCACGTTGAGGTTGTTCCACTCGTCCCAGACCCAGAAGCCGATGCCGACGCCGCCGGTGAGCATCTCCGCGGCCACGATCACCAGCCAGGCGGTGCCGACCGACAGGCGTACGCCGGTGAGCATGTAGGGCAGCACAGCGGGGAAGAGGATCTTGCGCGCCAGCGTTAGCTCGCTGAGGTTGAGCACGCGCGCCACGTTGAGGTAGTCCTGCGGCACGCGCTGCACGCCCACGGCGGTGTTGATCACCATCGGCCAGATCGAGCAGATGAAGATGGTCCAGATCGCGGCCGGGTTGGCGGACTTGAACACGAGCAGCCCGATGGGCAGCCACGCCAGCGGCGACACCGGGCGCAGCAGGCTCACCAGCGGCGAGACCATGCGGTTGAGCACGGCGAAGCGGCCGATCAGGAAGCCCAGCGGGATGCCTACCAGCGCCGCCAGGCCGAAACCCACGGCCACGCGCTGCAGCGAGTTGAGGATGTTCCAGCCGATGCCCTGGTCGTTGGGACCGTTGCGGTAGAAGGGGTCCGCGAACAGTTGCACGGCGGCTTCCCAGGTCGCCGCCGGTGTCGGGAAGGTGGTGCTGTTCATCGTGAGCAGGGCCCAAAGGCCCACCAGCAGCGCGATGCCACCCACCGGTGGCAGCACGGCGCCGGCCAGGGTGCGGTGGTCGATGAGCGGGCGGCGCGGCGCGATGGCCTTGGCGGCCGGCGCGTGCGAGGGCTTGGCCGCGGTGGCGGGCTTGGCGCAAGCCTCCGCGGCGGCTTCGGCGGGCGAGTGAAAGACGGCACTGACCATGGTCTTCTCCTGAAGGGTGCTGGTGCGGTGCCGTCAGGCGGCGACGCCGGCCTTGATCCGGAAGCCTTCCGCGTACTTGGCGGGGTCCTTGCCGTCCCACACCACGCCGTCGATGAGCTTGCTGGTGCGCATCACGTCCTTGGGCACGCTGATCTTCATGGCCGAGGCGGCCTCGCGGTAGAGGTCGATCTGGTTGATCTGCTTGGCGACGGCCAGGTAGTCCGGGTGCGCCTTGAGCAGGCCCCAGCGCTTGTGCTGCGTGAGGAACCACATGCCGTCCGACAGGTAGGGGAAGTTCACCGCGCCGTCGTTGAAGAACTTCATGTGGTTGGGGTCGTCCCAGGTCTTGCCCAGGCCGTTCTGGTAGCGGCCCAGGATGCGCTGGTTGATGGCGTCCACGCTGGTGTTGACGTAGGACTTGTCGGCCACCGTCTCGGCCATCTTCATCTTGTTCTGCAGGCTGGCGTCGATCCAGCGGCCGGCTTCGAGCACGGCCATCATCACGGCGCGCGCGGTGTTGGGGTACTTCTTGACGAAGTCGGCCGTGGTGCCCAGGACCTTCTCGGGGTGGTCCTTCCAGATGTCCTGCGTGGTGTTGGCGGTGATGCCGATGCCGTCCATGATGGCTCGGTGGTTCCAGGGTTCGCCCACGCAGAAGCCGTCCATGTTGCCCACGCGCATGTTGGCCACCATCTGCGGCGGCGGCACCGTGATGAGCTTGGCGCCGGACAGCGGATTGATCCCGGCCGCGGCCAGCCAGTAGTGCATCCACATCGCGTGCGTACCGGTCGGGAAGGTGCCCGCGAAGGTGTACTCGCGCTTCTCCTTGGCCATCAGCTTGGCCAGTGAAGGACCATCCACCGCACCCTTGTCGGCCAGCGCCTTGGACAGGGTGATGGCTTGGCCGTTGTTGTTGAGCGCCATGAGCACGGCCATGTCCTTCTTGGGGCCACCCAAGCCCAGGTGCACGCCGTAGATCAGGCCGTAGAGCACGTGCGCCATGTCCAGCTCACCATTGACGAGCTTGTCGCGCACGCCGGCCCAGGAGGCTTCCTTGGTCGGCACGATCTTGACGCCGTACTTCTTGTCGAAGCCCAGCACCGAGGCCATCACCACCGAGGCGCAGTCGGTCAGCGGGATGAAGCCGATGCGCACTTCTTCCTTCTCCGGCTTGTCGGAGCCGGCGGCATAGACCGCGGCCTGCAGTCCCGGGATCAGGCCGGTGGTGGCGGCGGTGGCGGCCGTCGCGGCGGCGGCCTTGACGATCGAGCGGCGTCCCATGTTGATCGCGTCCTTGTTCATCGGGTGTCCCTATAGATGGCAGGTGGTTTTGTGATGGGCAAAAAAAGCGGCGTCCCTGTGACCCGCGCTGCAGGTGCAGCCTCGGGGCATGGGGACGCCGTCGTCCTGTTGGCGCTTCCGACCGACCTTGGCCGGATGCCAATCAAATTCCTTGGGAGATCGCCTTTGACCTCTCGCCGTGTAGCTTGCAATCCCTGTGCCAGGTGGTTGACCCGGGGAATGCCGCCTTTTGGCGTTCCGTTTGCACCAAGGCGGGCTTCAAGGCCCTGCGGGCTGCGCTGCTTTGGTGCCCAGCCTTGCGGCGCGCGGGCGGCTCAGCCGAGCAGGTCGGCCACGTCGACGATGCGCTGCGCCACCTCGGCCACCTTCAGGCCCTTGTCCATGGCGGTCTTGCGCAGCCGGGCGTAGGCCTGCGCCTCGTCGATGCCTTGGCGCTTCATCAGCATGCCCTTGGCGCGTTCGATGACCTTGCGCTCGTCGAGCTGCTTGCGGGCGTCGGCGAGCTCGCGGCGCAGTTCTTCCTCGTGGCGGAAGCGTGCCATGGCAACGTCCAGCACCGACTTGATGCGCTCAGGGGCCAGGCCCGCCACCACATAGGCCGTCACGCCGGCGGCGATGGCGTCGCCCACATGCGAGGTGTCCTCGTCGTCGGTGAACAGCACGATCGGCCGGCGCGCGTCGCGCGTGGCCATCACGACATGCTCCAGCGTGTCGCGCGCCTGGCTCTCGGCGTCCACGATGATCATGTCGGGCTGGATCTGTGCCAGCCGCTCGGGCAGGAAAGGGTCGATGGGCAGCACCGCGACGATGTTGTAGCCGTGCTGCAGCAGCCCGATGCGCAGGCTGCGCGAGCGCTCGACCTCGACCATCGCCGCGGTGTCGGACGGGTCGGGGTGCAGCGAGTCAGGCGCGACGATGACGATGCGCAGGGCCTGCGGAGATTTCATGCCGCCCCGGCCTGCAAGCTTCACGCCATGAAAGTGCACCAATGCCCCGCTGGCTACACTGCCGCACCATGAATGTGCTGGGAATTGAATCCTCCTGCGACGAGACGGGCGTGGCGCTGGTGCAACTGCCGCCCGAGGGCGGCGTACCCCGGTTGCGCGCGCACGCGTTGCACAGCCAGATCGAGATGCACCGCGCCTACGGCGGCGTGGTGCCGGAGCTGGCCTCGCGCGACCACATCCGCCGCGTGCTGCCGCTGGCGCGCCAGGTGTTCATCGACGCCGGCTGCGGCCTGGAGGACGTGGATGTCGTTGCCTACACGCGCGGTCCCGGCCTCGCGGGCGCGCTGCTCGTGGGCGCGGGCGTGGCCTGCGCCCTGGCCGCGGCGCTGGGCAAGCCGACGCTGGGCATCCACCACCTCGAAGGGCACCTGCTGTCGCCCTTCCTCTCCGACGATCCGCCCGAGTTCCCCTTCGTGGCGCTGCTGGTCTCGGGCGGCCATACGCAGCTCATGCGCGTGCAGGGTGTGGGCGAGTACGACTTGTTGGGCGAGACCATCGACGACGCAGCGGGCGAGGCTTTCGACAAGTCGGCCAAGCTGCTGGGGCTGGGCTACCCGGGCGGGCCGGCGCTGTCGCGCCTGGCCGAGTTCGGCAACCCCGAGGCCTTCGAGCTGCCACGGCCGCTGATGCACAGCGGCAACCTCGACTTCTCCTTCGCCGGGCTGAAGACGGCGGTGATGACACAGCTGCGCAAGCTCGGCCCCGAGGTGTGCGAGCAGCCCAAGGCCGACCTGGCGGCCAGCACGCAGGAGGCCATCGTCGATGTGCTGAGCGCCAAGTCCATGAAGGCGCTCAAGGCCACGGGGCTGAAGCGGCTGGTGGTGGCCGGCGGCGTGGGCGCCAACCGGTCGCTGCGCACGCGGCTCAACAGCCTGTGCCGCCACGCTGGCGTGCGTGTGCACTACCCCGAGCTGCACCTGTGCAGCGACAACGGCGCCATGATCGCCCTGGCCGGCGCGATGCGGCTGCAGAGCGGCCGTGCCGCGCCCGCGCACGACTACGCCTTCGACGTGAAGCCGCGCTGGCCGCTGGCCGAGGTCTGAGCGTCAACAGGCGCGGGGCGTGCCGCCTCGCGCTCCATTCACCTTTTTCCCACGCCCGCCCGCCCGGACGAGGTCTGTTCCATGCACGAATACATCCGTTCTTCCCTGGCGGCGCTGCCGGCGTCGCGGATCCGCGAGGTGGCCAACGCCGGCCTGGGGCGTCCCGACGTGCTGGCCTTCTGGTTCGGCGAGAGCGACGAAGTGACGCCGGCCGAGGTGCGCGAGGCCGCCGCGGCGTCGCTGGCGCGCGGCGAGACCTTCTACGCGCACAACCTCGGCCTGCCCGAAGTGCGCGAGGCACTGGCGCGCTACATCTCGGCGCTGCATGCGCCCGTGGGCCCGGAGCGCATCGCCGTGACCAGTGCCGGCGTCAGCGCCCTGATGGTGGCGGCGCAGCTGCTGCTGGCCGCGGGCGACGAGGTGGTGGCCGTGGTGCCCGTCTGGCCCAACATCACGGCGCAGCCGGAAATCCTGGGCGCACGGGTGAAGCGCGTGTCGCTGCATCCGCGGCAGGGCGCCTGGAAGCTGGACCTGCAGGAGCTGCTGGATGCCATCACGCCCGCCACGCGCGCGCTGCTGGTCAACGCGCCCAACAACCCCACGGGCTGGACGCTGTCGCGCGCCGAGCAGCAGGCGATCCTCGACCACTGCCGCCGCACCGGCACCTGGATCGTGGCTGACGAGGTGTACGAGCGGCTGTGGTGGGGAGACGGCAGCGCGGCGGGGCGCGCCGCGCCCAGCTTCGTGGACATCGCCGAGGCCGAGGACCGGCTGGTGGTCACGCAGAGCTTTTCCAAGAGCTTCCTCATGACGGGCTGGCGCCTGGGTTGGCTGGTGCTGCCGAGCGACGTGGGCGGGCGGGCGCTGGCGGCCACGGGCAAGCTGCTGGAGTTCAACAGCTCCTGCGCGCCGGTGTTCGTGCAGCGCGGCGCGCTGCAGGCGCTGGCGATGGCCGACGAGTTCGTGCCGGGGCTGGTGGCGCGCCTGAAAGCCGGCCGCGACACGCTGCTGGAAGGGCTGCAGGCGCTGCCGGGCATCGAGGTGGCGCCGCCGCCGGGCGGCCTCTACGCCTTCTTCCGCGTCGAGGGGCAGGAGGATTCGTTGGCCTTCGCCAAGCGCCTGGTGGCCGAGCACGGGCTGGGGCTGGCGCCGGGCTCGGCCTTCGGCGCCGAAGGCGAGGGCTGGCTGCGCTGGTGCTTCGCCTCCAAAGACCTTGAGCGGCTGCGGCTGGGCGTGCAGCGGCTGGCCAGGGCGCTTCGCCTATAATCAAGGGCTTCGCGCGTTTACCCCCATTGCATGCAGTGCGGAAGAGGGCGCGAAGACACCAAGAGCACGGCGCGGGTCGGTTTCACCCGCGACCGCAAGTGAAACCGGAAACCGCAGACGACGAAGCCCGTGCAGGGATTGGTGCTGTGGTTTCCAGCACCAGGAAATCCCAAATGGCAGTTGCTGACATCAACAAGGCGGAAATCATCGCCTCCAACGCCCGCGGCACCGCGGACACCGGTTCTCCCGAAGTCCAGGTCGCGCTGCTGACGGCTCGCATCAACGAGCTGACGCCCCACTTCAAGACCCACGCCAAGGACCACCACGGCCGCCGCGGTCTGCTCAAGATGGTCAACCAGCGCAAGCGCCTGCTGGCCTATCTGAAGAGCAAGGACGCCGACCGCTACGTGGCGCTGATCCAGAAGCTGGGCCTGCGCAAGTAAGCTTTGCATGAATGACAGGAGCCTGTACTGCAGCCGCAGCACAGGCTCTTTGTCTTTGGAGAGCTGAGGAAACCGGCGTTGATGTGTCATTCCAGGGGGGCTGCGGCTTGCTGCAGCCTCGCTGGAATGGCATCCGCCCCGTCCTCGATACTCCCGGTCCCCAGGCACCACCGATCAAGCGTGCCGAATTTCCGGAGAAAACAATGAGCCTGTTCAACAAGGTCACCAAGACGTTCCAGTGGGGACAGCACACCGTCACGCTGGAGACCGGCGAGATCGCCCGCCAGTCCAGCGGCGCCGTCATCGTCAACATGGACGACACCGTGGTGCTGGCCACCGTCGTGGCAGCCAAGAGCGCCAAGCCGGGCCAGGACTTCTTCCCGCTGACGGTGGACTACATCGAGAAGACCTACGCCGCGGGCAAGATCCCGGGCAGCTTCTTCAAGCGCGAGGGGCGTCCCAGTGAGCTGGAGACGCTGACCAGCCGCCTCATCGACCGGCCGATCCGCCCGCTGTTCCCGGAAGGGTTCTACAACGAGGTGCAGGTGGTCATCCACGTGCTGTCGCTGAACCCGGAAGTGGCGGCCGACATCCCGGCGATGATCGGTGCCAGCGCCGCGCTGGCCATCAGCGGCATTCCGTTCAACGGCCCGATCGGCGCCGCCCGCGTGGGCTATGCCAACGGCGAGTACCTGCTGAACCCGACCAAGGAGCAGCTGACCACGTCCAAGATGGACCTGGTGGTCGCCGGCACCGAGGCCGCCGTGCTGATGGTGGAGTCCGAGGCCGACATGCTCAGCGAGGAAGTGATGCTGGGCGCCGTGGTCTTCGGCCACGAGCAGGGCAAGGTGGCCATCGCCGCCATCAACGAGCTGGTGCGCGAGGCCGGCAAGCCCGAGTGGAGCTGGCAGCCGCCGGCCAAGGACGAGGACTTCATCGCCAAGGTCACGGCCCTGGCCGAGGAGCCGCTGCGCGCCGCCTACCAGATCCGCTCCAAGCAGGCGCGCACCCAGGCCACGCGCGAGGCCTATGCCAACGTCAAGACCGCGCTGGCGGCCGAAGGCGTGGCCTTCGACGAGGTCAAGGTCGAGTCCCTGCTGTTCGACATCGAGGCGCGCCTGGTGCGCACGCAGATCCTCAACGGCGAGCCGCGCATCGACGGCCGCGACACCCGCACGGTGCGCCCGATCGAGATCCGCACCGGCGTGCTGCCGCGCACCCACGGCTCGGCGCTGTTCACCCGCGGCGAGACGCAGGCGCTGGTAGCCGCCACGCTGGGCACCGAGCGCGACGCGCAGCGCATCGACGCGCTGGCCGGCGAGTTCGAAGAGCGCTTCATGCTGCACTACAACATGCCCCCGTTCGCCACCGGCGAGACGGGCCGCGTGGGCAGCCCCAAGCGCCGCGAGATCGGCCACGGCCGCCTGGCCAAGCGCGCGCTGGTGGCCGCGCTGCCGAGCAAGGACGACTTCCCCTACACCATCCGCGTCGTGTCCGAGATCACCGAGAGCAACGGCTCCTCGTCGATGGCCTCGGTGTGCGGCGGCTGCCTGAGCCTGATGGACGCCGGCGTGCCGATGAAGGCGCACGTCGCGGGCATCGCCATGGGCCTGATCAAGGAAGCCAACCGCTTCGCGGTGCTGACCGACATCCTGGGTGACGAGGACCACCTCGGCGACATGGACTTCAAGGTGGCGGGCACCACCGGCGGCATCACCGCGCTGCAGATGGACATCAAGATCCAGGGCATCACCAAGGAGATCATGCAGGTCGCCCTGGCGCAGGCCAAGGAAGCGCGCCTGCACATCCTGGGCAAGATGCAGGAAGCCGTGGGCGGCGCGCGCGAGGACGTGTCGCAGTTCGCCCCGCGCCTGTACACCCTCAAGATCAACCCCGAGAAGATCCGCGACGTGATCGGCAAGGGCGGCGCCACCATCCGCGCGCTGACCGAGGAAACGGGCACGCAGATCGACATCGCCGAGGACGGCACCATCACCATCGCCTCCACCGATGGCGAGCGCGCCGAGCTCGCCAAGAAGCGCATCGAGGAGATCACGGCCGAGGTCGAGGTGGGCAAGGTCTACGAAGGCCCGGTCACCAAGATCCTGGACTTCGGCGCCCTGGTGAACGTGCTGCCGGGCAAGGACGGCCTGCTGCACATCAGCCAGATCGCGCACCAGCGCGTGGAGAAGGTCACCGACTTCCTGACCGAAGGCCAGGTGGTGAAGGTCAAGGTGCTGGAGACGGACGACAAGGGCCGCGTGAAGCTGTCCATGAAGGCGCTGCTGGAGCGTCCGGAAGGCATGCCGGCGGAAGAGGACCGTCCGCGCCGCGAGTACGGCGACCGTCCGCCGCGCCGCGAGTACGCCGATCGGGGCGAGCGTCCGCGCCGCGAGCCGCGTGAGCCGCGCGAGCCGCGTCCGGAGGCCGCTGGCGGCAACGGCGAGCAACCGCAACAGCCTCAGCAGCCGGTGGCGGTGCAGCCGCAGGTGGGCGAGCAGCAGCCCGAGTAAGCGCCATGCGTGCCGTCGAGATTGGCCAGTTCGGCGGGCCCGAGGTGCTGCGTCTGGTGACGCGGCCCGACCCGGTGCCCGCCGCCGGCGAACTGCTGGTGCGGGTGAGCGCCTCGGGCGTCAACCGTCCTGACGTGGTGCAGCGCAAGGGCCACTATCCGCCGCCGTCGGGCGCCTCGGACCTGCCGGGCCTGGAGGTCGCCGGCACGGTGGCGGGCGGCGACCCGGCCGAGCTCGCGGCCGCCGGCCTGAAGCTGGGCGACCGCGTGTGCGCGCTGGTGGCCGGCGGCGGCTATGCCGAGCTGTGCGTGGCGCCCATCGCGCAGGCGTTGCCCGCGCCCGCGGCGCTGTCCGACGTGGAGGCTGCGGCGTTGCCGGAAACCTTCTTCACGGTCTGGCAGAACGTGTTCGAGATCGCGCGGCTGCAGCCGGGCGAGACGCTGCTGGTGCAGGGCGGCTCCAGCGGGATCGGCGTCACGGCCATCCTGCTGGCCAAGGCGCTGGGCTCGCGGGTCATCGTCACCGCCGGCAGCGACGACAAGTGCGCCGCCTGCGTGGCGCTGGGGGCCGATGCCGCCATCAACTACCGCACGCAGGACTTCGTCGAGGAGGCCAAGCGCCTCACCGGCGGGCGCGGCGTGGACGTGGTGCTGGACATGGTGGCCGGCGACTACGTGGGCCGCGAGCTGCAGTGCCTGGCGGAGGATGGGCGGCTGTCGATCATCGCGGTGCAGGGCGGCACGAAGAGCGCCATCGACGCCGGCCTGGTGCTGCGCAAGCGGCTGCAGATCACGGGCTCGACGCTGCGCGCGCGCAGCGTGGCCTACAAGGCGCAGCTGGCCGCGGCGCTGCGCGCCAGGGTGTGGCCGCTGATCGAGGCCGGGCAGGTGAAGCCCGTGATCCACAAGGTGTTCGAGGCCGCGCAGGCGGCCGAGGCCCATGCGCTCATGGAATCGAGCACGCACGTGGGCAAGATCGTTCTGACTTGGTGAATAGAAAAATCATGACTTCTAGACGCAAGCTGGTGGTGGGGAACTGGAAGATGCACGGCAGCCACAAGGCCAACGCCGAGCTGCTGGAGGGCGTGCTGGCCGCGCGTCCCTTCGGCTGCGACGTGGCGGTGTGCGTGCCGTTCCCCTTCCTGTCCGAGACCGCCGTCACGCTGGCTGCCAGCGACATCCGCTGGGGTGCGCAGGACTGTTCCGCGCACGAACAGGGCGCCTACACCGGCGAGGTGTCGGCCGCGATGCTGCGCGAGTTCGGCTGTCGCTACGTGATCGTGGGCCACTCCGAGCGCCGCGCCTACCACGCCGAGAGCGACCAGCTCGTGGCGGACAAGGCGCGTATCGCGCTGGCTCACGGCGTCACGCCCATCGTGTGCGTGGGCGAGACGCTGGCGCAGCGCGAGGCCGGCGAGACGGCCTCGGTGGTCAAGCGCCAGCTCTCGGCCGTGATCCACACCTTGGGCCACTGCGTGGCCGAGATGGTGGTGGCTTACGAACCGGTGTGGGCCATCGGTACCGGCAAGACCGCGACACCCGAGCAGGCGCAGGAAGTGCACGCATTGCTGCGTGCGCAACTGCAGGCCGCCACGCCGCGCGCCGGCGAGATGCGGCTGCTCTACGGCGGCAGCGTCAAGCCCGACAACGCCGCGCAGCTGTTCGCGCAGCCTGACATCGACGGCGGCCTCATCGGCGGTGCCGCGCTGAAGGCGGTGGACTTCGCCGCCATCTGCCGCGCCGGGGGCTGAGCGCGCGCATCGGAATAACGAGAGATCTATGCAAATCTGGTTCAACATCGTCCTGGCGGTGCAGCTGCTGGCGGCCGTGGCCATGATCGGCCTGGTGCTGGTGCAGCACGGCAAGGGCGCCGACATGGGCGCCTCCTTCGGCAGCGGCTCTTCGGGCAGCCTCTTCGGTGCCACGGGCAGTGCCAACTTCCTGTCGCGCACCACCGCCGTGTGCGCCACCGTGTTCTTCGTGTGCACGCTGGCGCTGGCTTACCTGTCGAACTACCGCGGTGCCGAGCCGGCCGCCAACGGCGGCGGTAGCGTGCTCGACCGGGCGGTGCCCGCGGCCAGCGCGCCGGCGGCCTCGACGCCCGCGCAGGTCCCGGGTGCCATTCCCGGTGCCATCCCGGGCGTTGCGGAGCCGGCGGTGCCCGCTGCTCCTGTGCCGGCGCCCGTGGCTTCGGACGCGGCTCCGGCGCGCTGATCCCTCGGCCATATCAGCCGCTTGCGGTCCCGCGGTGCGGGCTGCAAGCCGTCTGAAAGGCTCGGCGTCAGCGGCATGAAAAGCACACCCTCTAAGGTGTGATCCCTGCGCCATAGGCGCAGGATTGGCCGGCCCGAAAAGGCCTGGTTGCGCTCTGGAGGGGAGGGCGCACTGGCTCACCGAGCGAGCCAGCAAAAAACTTCGGGATGTCCCTCGAATGAGGGAAAACTGGTATAGAATGCAGGTCTGCCGACAAGCAATGCCTCAAGCAAGTCGTGCAGTGCCTGACAAGGCCGACGTGGTGAAATTGGTAGACACGCTATCTTGAGGGGGTAGTGGCGAAAGCTGTGCGAGTTCGAGTCTCGCCGTCGGCACCAGACATTTCTCGACCTCTCTGCAAGGTTCTGAGTAGGCGCCTTGCAAGGCGCCCTGAACCAGAGCAGGGAACCCGCAGGCGCGCTCGGTAGGCAGCTCAACAAAGCTGCTGTGGGCGCGCTTTTTTTCTGGTCGCTTTTTTTGTCGCCACCCACCCAACCAGCTCAGCACGCACATGGACCTGCAGCAATACCTGCCCGTCATTCTGTTCATCCTGGTCGGTGTCGGGGTTGGGGTTGCTCCCCAGATCATCGGCTTCGTGCTGGGGCCGAACCGACCCGACGCGCAGAAGAACTCGCCGTACGAGTGCGGCTTCGAGGCCTTCGAGGATGCGCGCATGAAGTTTGACGTGCGCTACTACCTGGTGGCCATTCTCTTCATCCTGTTCGACCTGGAGATCGCGTTCCTCTTTCCGTGGGCGGTCTCGCTGCGCGAAATCGGCGTGTCAGGTTTCGTGGCCATGATGGTGTTCTTGACCATCCTGGTGGTTGGCTTCATCTACGAGTGGAAAAAAGGCGCCCTGGATTGGGAATGAGCCTGGAATTTCGCTCGGCAAAAGGACATTGACGGACTGACCCCATGGGCATCGAAGGCGTTCTCAAGGAAGGCTTCGTCACCACCTCGGTGGACAAGCTGATCAACTGGTCGAAGACGGGCTCGTTGTGGCCCATGACCTTCGGCCTGGCGTGCTGTGCGGTGGAGATGATGCACGCGGGTGCCGCGCGCTACGACATCGACCGCTTCGGCATGCTGTTCCGCCCCAGCCCGCGCCAGAGCGATCTCATGATCGTCGCGGGCACGCTGTGCAACAAGATGGCGCCGGCGCTGCGCAAGGTCTACGACCAGATGGCCGAGCCGCGCTGGGTCCTGTCCATGGGCACCTGCGCCAACGGCGGCGGCTACTACCACTACAGCTACTCGGTGGTGCGCGGTTGCGACCGCATCGTGCCGGTGGACGTCTACGTGCCGGGCTGCCCGCCCACGGCCGAGGCGCTGCTCTACGGCATCCTGCAGCTGCAGGCCAAGATCCGGCGCGAAAACACGATCGCGCGCTGAAGGCGCATCCCGGCGAGCTAGAACCGCATGACCACTTCTCTCGACAACCTGCAGTCGGCGCTGGATGCCGCGCTGGGCGGCCGAATCAAGGCCCTCAAGCGTGATCGCGGCGAAATCACCATCACCGTCTCGGCCGCCGACTACGCGGACGTGGTGCGCGTGCTGCGTGACGATGAGCAACTCAAGTTCGAGCAGCTCATCGACCTGTGCGGCGTGGACTACTCCACCTACAAGGACCAGCCCTGGGACGGTCCGCGCTTCTGCGTGGTGCTGCACCTGCTCTCGGTGAGCCTGAACTGGCGCCTGCGCGTGAAGGTGTTTGCGCCTGACGACGACCTGCCCGTGGTCCCCTCCGTCACCGAGGTGTGGAGCGCGGCCAACTGGTTCGAGCGCGAGGCCTTCGACCTCTACGGCATCGTCTTCGACGGCCACGAGGACCTGCGCCGCCTGCTCACCGACTACGGCTTCATCGGCCACCCGTTCCGCAAGGACTTCCCGGTCTCCGGCCACGTGGAGATGCGCTACGACCCCGAGACCAAGCGCGTCATCTACCAGCCCGTGACGATCGAGCCGCGCGAGATCACGCCGCGGATCATCCGCGAAGAGAACTACGGCGGCCTGCACTGAACAACGCGCCATGGCAGAGATCAAGAACTACACCCTGAACTTCGGCCCGCAGCACCCGGCTGCCCACGGCGTGCTGCGCCTGGTGCTGGAGCTCGACGGCGAGGTGATCCAGCGCGCCGACCCCCACATCGGTCTGCTGCACCGCGCCACCGAGAAGCTGGCCGAGACCAAGACCTACATCCAGTCGCTGCCCTACATGGACCGGCTGGACTACGTCTCGATGATGTCCAACGAGCACGCTTACTGCCTGGCGGTGGAAAAGCTGCTGGGCATCGAGGTGCCGCTGCGCGCGCAGTACATCCGCGTGATGTTCGCCGAGCTCACCCGGCTGCTGAACCACCTGCTGTGGCTGGGCTGCCACGGGCTGGACTGCGGCGCGATGAACATCCTCATCTACTGCTTCCGCGAGCGTGAGGACATCTTCGACATGTACGAGGCGGTGTCGGGCGCGCGCATGCACGCGGCCTACTTCCGTCCGGGCGGCGTCTACCGCGACCTGCCCGACAGCATGCCGCAGTACAAGCCCTCGAAGATCCGCAACGCCAAGGCGATTGCCAAGCTCAACGAGAACCGCCAGGGCTCGATGCTGGACTTCATCGAGGACTTCTGCAACCGCTTCCCCAAGAACGTCGACGACTACGAGACGCTGCTGACCGACAACCGGATCTGGAAGCAGCGCACCGTGGGCATCGGCGTGGTCAGCCCCGAGCGCGCGCTGAACCTGGGCTTCACCGGCGCCATGCTGCGCGGCTCGGGCATCGCGTGGGACCTGCGCAAGACGCAGCCCTACGACGTGTACGACCGGATGGACTTCAACGTCCCGGTGGGCACCAACGGCGACACCTACGACCGCTACCTGGTGCGCGTGCAGGAGATGCGCGAGGCCAACAAGATCATCCAGCAGTGCGTGAAGTGGCTCAAGGCCAATCCCGGCCCGGTGATCACGGACAACCACAAGGTGGCGCCGCCTCCGCGCGTGGACATGAAGTCCAACATGGAAGAGCTGATCCACCACTTCAAGCTCTTCACCGAGGGTTTCCACGTGCCCGAGGGCGAGGCCTACGCGGCGGTGGAGCATCCCAAGGGCGAGTTCGGCATCTACTTCGTCAGCGACGGCGCCAACAAGCCCTATCGCATGAAGATCCGCGCGCCCGGGTTCGTGCACCTGTCCGCGCTGGACGAGATGGCCCGCGGCCACATGATCGCTGACGCCGTGGCGGTGATCGGCACCATGGACATTGTTTTCGGCGAGATCGATCGATGAGTTCGCAATCCTTCTTCGCGCCCGCCACGCTGGAGCGTTTCGCGCGCGAGGTCGCCAAGTACCCCGCGGGGCAGCAGCAGTCGGCCGTCATGGCCTGCCTGTCCATCGTGCAGCAGGAGCAGGGCTGGGTGTCGGCCGAGGCCGAGGCGGCCATCGCCGAGTACCTCGCCATGCCGCCCATCGCGGTGCGCGAGGTCACGACCTTCTACAACATGTACAACCAGCAAAAGCTGGGCAAGTACAAGCTCAACGTCTGCACCAACCTGCCGTGCCAGCTGCGCAACGGCCAGGGTGCGCTGGAGCACCTGTGCCAGAAGCTGGGCGTGGAGGAGGGCGGCACCACCGCCGACGGCCTCATCACGGTCCAGAAGTGCGAGTGCCTGGGCGCCTGCGCCGACGCGCCGGTGATGCTGGTCAATGACCGCCAGATGCTGAGCTACATGAGCAACGAGCGCCTGGACGAGCTGGTCGACACGCTCAAGGCGCAAGGGTGAACCGCATGCTCGACCTCTCGAAATTCCAGGCGACCGGCCGCGAGACCTGCTTCCACGGCCGCCACATCCAGCCCCAGATCTATGCCGGCCTGGACGGCAGCAACTGGCGCCTCAAGGACTACGTGGCCCGCGGCGGCTACCAGGCCCTGAAGAAGGTGCTGGGCCTCGACGGCGGCGCCGGCATGACGCCGGAGCAGGTCATCGCCGAGGTCAAGGCCTCGGGCCTGCGCGGCCGCGGCGGCGCGGGCTTCCCCACCGGGCTGAAGTGGAGCTTCATGCCGCGTGCGTTCCCGGGTCCGAAGTACCTGGTGTGCAACTCCGACGAGGGCGAGCCGGGGACCTGCAAGGACCGCGACATCCTGCGCTACAACCCGCACATCGTCATCGAGGGCATGGCCATCGCCGCCTATGCGATGGGCATCGGTCGCGGCTACAACTACATCCACGGCGAGATCTTCGAGGTCTACGAGCGCTTCGAGGAGGCGCTGGCCGAGGCCCGCGCCGCCGGCTTCCTGGGCCAGAACATCCAGGGCAGCGGCTTCAGCTTCGAGCTGTTCGCGCACCACGGTTTCGGCGCCTACATCTGCGGCGAGGAAACGGCGCTGATCGAGTCGATCGAGGGCAAGAAGGGCCAGCCGCGCTTCAAGCCGCCGTTCCCGGCGAGCTTCGGCCTCTACGGCAAGCCCACCACGATCAACAACACCGAGACCTTCGGCGCGGTGCCCTGGATCATCCGCAACGGCGGCCAGGCCTACCTCGAAGTCGGCAAGCCCAACAACGGCGGCACCAAGATCTTCTCGGTGGTCGGCGACGTGAACGAGCCGGGCAACTTCGAGATCCCGATGGGCACGCCCTTCTCGACGCTGCTGGAGATGGCCGGCGGGGTGACCAAGGGCCGCAAGCTCAAGGCCGTGATCCCGGGCGGCTCCTCCGCGCCGGTGCTGCCCGCCAACATCATGATGGACTGCACGATGGACTATGACTCCATCGCCAAGGCCGGCTCCATGCTGGGCTCGGGCGCCGTCATCGTGATGGACGACAGCCGTTGCATGGTCAAGAGCCTGCTGCGTCTGTCCTACTTCTACCAGCACGAGAGCTGCGGCCAGTGCACGCCCTGCCGCGAGGGCACGGGCTGGCTGTGGCGCGTGGTGGACCGCATCGAGCACGGCAAGGGCCGCATGGACGACCTGGATCTGCTGAACTCGGTGGCCGACAACATCCAGGGCCGAACCATCTGCGCGCTGGGCGACGCTGCGGCGATGCCGGTGCGCGCGATGCTCAAGCATTTCCGCGACGAGTTCGCGTACCACGTCGAAAACAAGCGCTGCCTGGTGGGCGGGGCCTGAGACACAACTGCAAGGTGAAGCACCTCTGAACCCCCGGGCGCCCTTGGGCGCCCGCTGCGCGCCAGGGGCCTTCACCAAGAGAAGCCATGGTTGAAATCGAACTCGACGGCAAGAAGGTGAGCGTTGCCGAAGGCAGCATGGTGATGCATGCGGCCGAGGCCGCCGGCACCTACATCCCGCACTTCTGCTACCACAAGAAGCTCAGCATCGCGGCCAACTGCCGCATGTGCCTGGTGGAAGTTGAGAAGGCTCCCAAGCCGCTGCCCGCCTGCGCCACGCCCGTGACGCAGGGCATGATCGTGCGCACCAAGAGCGACAAGGCGATCAAGGCCCAGCAGTCGGTGATGGAGTTCCTCCTCATCAACCACCCGCTGGACTGCCCGATCTGCGACCAGGGCGGCGAGTGCCAGCTGCAGGACCTGGCCGTGGGCTACGGCGGCTCGTCCTCGCGCTACGCCGAGGAAAAGCGCGTGGTGTTCCACAAGGACGTGGGCCCGCTGATCTCCATGGAGGAGATGACGCGCTGCATCCACTGCACCCGTTGCGTGCGCTTCGGCCAGGAAGTGGCCGGCGTGATGGAACTGGGCATGCTGCACCGCGGCGAGCACTCCGAGATCACGACCTTCGTCGGCCAGACGGTGGACTCCGAGCTCTCGGGCAACATGATCGACCTGTGCCCGGTCGGCGCGCTCACCAGCAAGCCCTTCCGCTACAGCGCCCGCACCTGGGAGCTGTCGCGCCGCAAGAGCGTGAGCCCGCATGACAGCACCGGCGCCAACCTGATCGTCCAGGTCAAGGCCAACCAGGTCAAGCGCGTGCTGCCGCTGGAGAACGAGGCCGTCAACGAGTGCTGGCTGGCCGACCGCGACCGCTTCAGCTACGACGCGCTCAACAGCACCGCGCGCCTGACCGCCCCGATGATCAAGCAGGGCGGCGAGTGGAAGACCGTGGACTGGACCACGGCGCTGGAGTTCGTCGCCAACGGCCTCAAGCAGGTCAAGGCCCAGTTCGGTGCCCAGGGTATCGGCGCCATCGGCTCCGCGCACAGCACGGTGGAAGAGCTGCACCTGCTGGCCAAGCTGGTGCGCGGCCTGGGCAGCGACAACATCGACTACCGCACGCGCCACGCCGATTTCGGCAACGTGGACGCGCCGGGCACCGCGCGCTGGCTGGGCATGCCCATCGCCGAGCTCTCGACGCTGGACCGCGCGTTCGTGGTCGGTTCCTTCCTGCGCAAGGACCACCCGCTGTTCGCGCAGCGCCTGCGCCAGGCCGCCCGTCATGGCGCCCAGATCAGCAGCCTGCACGCGCTGAAGAACGACTGGTTGATCCCGCTGGCCCATCACATCACGGCCGCGCCGAGCGGCTGGGTGCAGGCGCTGGCCGAAGTGGCCGCCGCCGTGGCCGCCAGCGCCGGCGTGGCCGCGCCGGTCAAGGCCGAGGCGACGGACGCCGCGCGCGCCGTGGCCGAGTCGCTGCTGTCGGGCCACAACAAGGCCGTGCTGCTGGGCAATGCCGCCGCGCAGCATCCGCAGGCCTCGACGCTGCTGAAGCTGGCCGGCTGGATCGCCGAGCACACCGGCGCCAAGGTCGGCTACCTCACCGAGGCCGCCAACACCGTGGGCGCGCAAGTCGTGGGCGCGCTGCCGAAGCAGGGCGGCCTCAACGCCGGCCAGATGCTGTCGCAACCGATGAAGGCGCTGCTGCTGCTCAACACCGAGCCGGTGTGGGACGCCGCCGACGCCGCCGCGGCCACCGCCGCGCTGGAAGGCTCCGGCCTGGTGGTGGCGCTGACGGCGTTCAAGGACGCCGCGGTGCCCAACGCCGACGTGCTGCTGCCCATCGCGCCCTTCGCCGAAACCGCCGGCAGCTTCATCAATGCCGAGGGCCGCCTGCAGAGCTTCTACGGCGTGGTCAAGCCCGTGGGCGAGACGCGTCCGGCCTGGAAGGTGCTGCGCGTGCTGGGCAACCTGCTGGGCCTGGACGGCTTCAACCACGAAAGCGCCGAGGAAGTGCGTGCCGAGGCGGTGGGCGACGGCAGCGGCATCGCTGCCAAGCTGTCCAACCGCAGCAGCGCGCAACTGCCGGCCGACATCGCGACCGCCACGCCCGGCCTGTTCGAGCGCATCGCCGACGTGCCCATCTACGGCGCCGACATGCTGGTGCGCCGTTCGGGTCCGCTGCAGCTGACCGCCGATGCCCGTCCGCCGGTGGTGGGCCTGCCCACCGCGCTGTGGCAGGCACTGGGCCTGGCCGAGGGCCAGCGCGTGCGCGTGACCCAGGGCAAAGCCAGCGCCGAGCTGCCGGCCCGCGAGGACGCCACGCTGGCCCCCAACGCCGTGCGCGTGAGCGCGGCGCACCCGGATACCGCCACGCTGGGCGCCATGTTCGGCGCCATCACCGTGCAGAAGCTCTGAGGATGGCCAAGCGATGATTGATTCCCTCTACCAACTCGGCAGTACCAACCTGCCTCCCACGCTGTGGGCGGTGCTGTGGTCGCTCATCAAGATCGTGGCGGTGGTCGCACCGCTGATGGGTTGCGTCGCCTACCTGACGCTGTGGGAGCGCAAGGCCATCGGCTGGTCGCAGATCCGCCCGGGCCCGAACCGCGTGGGTCCCTTCGGCCTGCTCACTCCGATCGCCGACGCGGTCAAGCTGATGTTCAAGGAGATCATCCGCCCGACCGCCGCCAACAAGGGCCTGTTCTTCCTGGGCCCGATCATGACCATCATGCCCGCGCTGGCCGCGTGGGCCGTGGTGCCCTTCGGCCCCGACGTGGCGCTGGCCAACGTCAACGCCGGCCTGCTGTTCCTGATGGCCATCACCTCGCTGGAGGTGTACGGCGTGATCATCGCCGGCTGGGCCTCGAACTCGAAGTACGCCTTCCTGGGCGCGCTGCGCGCCTCGGCGCAGATGGTCAGCTACGAGATCGCGATGGGCTTCGCCTTCGTGGTGGTGCTGATGGTGGCCGGCAGCCTGAACATGACGGACATCGTGATGTCGCAGGACCGCGGCCGCTTCGCCGACATGGGCGTGAACTTCCTGTCCTGGAACTGGCTGCCGCTGCTGCCGATCTTCGTCGTGTACTTCATCTCCGGCCTGGCCGAGACCAACCGCCACCCCTTCGACGTGGTTGAGGGCGAATCGGAAATCGTGGCCGGTCACATGATCGAGTACTCGGGCATGAGCTTCGCCATGTTCTTCCTGGCCGAGTACGCCAACATGATCCTGGTCTCGACGCTGGCCGTGATCCTGTTCCTCGGCGGCTGGCTGCCCCCGATCGACAGCGCCATCTTCAACTGGATCCCGGGCTGGATCTGGCTGGCCGCCAAGGTCTTCGTCGTTGTGACGATGTTCCTGTGGGTGCGCGCCACGTTCCCCCGCTTCCGCTACGACCAGATCATGCGCCTGGGCTGGAAGATCTTCATTCCGGTCACGCTGGTGTGGCTGCTCGTGGTGGGTCTGTGGATCCAGTCGCCCTGGAACATCTGGAATTGAAGCCATGTCTGCCCTGAAGGATTTCTTTTCGAGTTTCCTGCTGCTGGAGCTGTTCAAGGGCATGGCCCTGACCGGGCGGCACTTCCTCTCCAAGACCATCACGGTCCAGTTCCCTGAGGAAAAGACGCCCCTGTCTCCGCGCTTCCGCGGCCTGCACGCGCTGCGCCGCTATGAGAACGGCGAGGAGCGCTGCATCGCCTGCAAGCTGTGCGAGGCGGTGTGCCCGGCCATGGCCATCACGATCGAGTCGGACGTGCGTGAGGACGGCAGCCGCCGCACCACGCGTTACGACATCGACCTGACCAAGTGCATCTTCTGCGGCTTCTGCGAGGAAAGCTGCCCGGTGGACTCCATCGTCGAGACGCACATCCTCGAGTACCACGGCGAGAAGCGCGGCGACCTGTACTACACCAAGGACATGCTGCTGGCGGTCGGTGACCGCTACGAGCGCGAGATCGCAGCCAACAAGGAGGCCGACGCCCGCTACCGCTGACGGCCCAAGGCGTGCCGCCGGCACGCATGCGCATGTCGCATGCGTGAGGGTGGCGGTGCGCGTGCCCGCGTGTCTCAAGCGTCCAACGACATGACCACGACCGCTCTGTTCTACCTCTTCGCCACGGTGCTGCTGCTGGCGTCCTTTGCCGTCATCACGGCGCGCAGCACGGTGCACTCCGCCCTGTACCTGGTGCTGGCCTTCTTCACCGCCTCGTGCGTGTGGATGCTGCTCAAGGCCGAGTTCCTCGCCATCACGCTGGTGCTCGTGTACGTGGGCGCCGTCATGGTGCTGTTCCTCTTCGTGGTGATGATGCTCGACATCAACACCGATGCCTTCCGGCATAACTTCTGGAAGCACTTTCCCATCGCCGGCCTGGTGGGCGCGCTCATCGCGCTGGAGATGGCGCTGGTGCTGACCAGCGGCTTCAACGTGCCCGAGGCCGCGCCGGCGGATCCGAAGCTGGCCGAGCTGGGCAACACGAAGCTGCTGGGCATCGAGATGTACACCCACTACCTGTATCCGCTGCAGATCGCTGCCGTGCTGCTGCTGGTGGCCATCGTGGCGGCCATCGCGCTGACGCTGCGCCGCCGCAAGGACTCGCGCTACCTCAACCCGTCGGAGCAGGTGCGCGTGAAGAAGAGCGATCGCCTGCGCATCGTGCAGATGCCGCCGGTGGTGCAGGCCAAGAACGCCGCGGAGGAGGGCAAAGCATGAATCTCGGACCCATCACGCTGGGGCACTACCTGTCGCTGGGCGCCATCCTGTTCGCGCTGTCGGTGATCGGTATCTTCCTCAACCGCCGCAACCTGATCGTGCTGCTGATGGCCATCGAGCTGATGCTGTTGGCCGTCAACCTCAACTTCGTCGCCTTCTCGCACTACCTGGGCGACATGGCGGGCCAAGTCTTCGTGTTCTTCATCCTGACCGTGGCGGCCGCCGAGTCGGCCATCGGCCTGGCGATCCTGGTGGTGCTGTTCCGCAGCCGCTCGTCGATCGAGGTGGAAGAGCTCGACACGCTCAAGGGTTGACGCGGGAAGGCCTACAACAAATGTCTGCAGAACTGTCCAAGAACCTGCTGCTGGCTGTGCCGCTGGCGCCGCTGGTCGGCTCCATCGTGGCTGGCATGGCCGGCCGTGCCGTCGGCCGCCGCGGCGCGCACGTGATCACCATCCTCGGGGTGCTGATCTCCTTCATCATCTCGGCGCTGGTGCTGCGCGACGTCGTCGCCGGCGCGCGCTTCAACGAGACCATCTACGAGTGGATGGTGCTCGGCGACCTGAAGATGGAAGTCGGCTTCCTGGTCGACGGCCTCACCGCGATGATGATGTGCGTGGTGACCTTCGTGTCGCTGATGGTGCACATCTACACCATCGGCTACATGCACGAGGACCCGGGCTACCAGCGCTTCTTCTCGTACATCTCGCTGTTCACCTTCTCGATGCTCATGCTGGTCATGAGCAACAACTTCCTGCAGCTGTTCTTCGGCTGGGAAGCGGTGGGCCTGGTGAGCTACCTGCTGATCGGCTTCTGGTACACGCGGCCCACGGCGATCTTCGCCAACATGAAGGCGTTCCTGGTCAACCGCGTGGGTGACTTCGGCTTCATCCTGGGCATCGGCCTGCTGGCGGCCTACGCCGGCACGCTCAACTACGGCGAGACCTTCGCCAAGGCCGACGAGCTGGCCAAGCTGAGCTTCCCGGGCACCGACTGGATGCTGATCACGGTGGCGTGCATCTGCCTGTTCATCGGCGCCATGGGCAAGAGCGCGCAGTTCCCGCTGCACGTGTGGCTGCCCGACTCGATGGAAGGCCCCACGCCGATCTCCGCGCTGATCCACGCCGCCACCATGGTGACGGCGGGCATCTTCATGGTCACGCGCATGTCGCCGCTGTTCGAGCTGTCGGACACCGCGCTGAACTTCGTGCTGGTCATCGGCGCGATCACGGCGCTGTTCATGGGCTTCCTGGGCATCATCCAGAACGACATCAAGCGAGTCGTTGCGTACTCCACGCTGTCGCAGCTGGGCTACATGACGGTGGCGCTGGGCGTGTCGGCCTACTCGGTGGCGGTGTTCCACCTGATGACGCACGCGTTCTTCAAGGCGCTGCTGTTCCTGGGCGCGGGCTCGGTGATCATGGGCATGCACCATGACCAGGACATCCGCAACATGGGCGGCCTGCGCAAGTACATGCCCATCACCTGGATCACCTCGCTGCTGGGCTCGCTGGCGCTGATCGGCACGCCGCTGTTCTCTGGCTTCTACTCCAAGGACAGCATCATCGAGGCCGTGCACGCCAGCCACCTGCCGGGCGCGGGCTTCGCGAACTTCGCGGTGCTGGCCGGCGTGTTCGTGACGGCGTTCTACTCGTTCCGCATGTACTTCCTGGTCTTCCACGGCAAGGAGCGCTTCGGCCAGGCTCACCATGACCACCATGGCGACCACGACGACGAAGAGCCCTCGGAGGACCACCACCACGGCCTGGCGCCGGGGCAGAAGCCGCACGAGTCGCCGCTGGTGGTGACGCTGCCGCTGCTGCTGCTGGCCATCCCGTCGGTGATCATCGGCTACCTGACCATCCAGCCGCTGCTGTTCGGCGACTTCCTGAAGGACGCGGTGTTCGTCAACGAGACGCTGCACCCGGCCATGAAGGAGCTGGAGGAGAACTTCCACGGCGCGATGGCCATGGCCACGCACGGCCTGCAGACCATGCCCTTCTGGCTGGCGCTGGCCGGTGTGGTGACGGCCTACGTGTTCTACATGGTTGCGCCGGCCATCCCCGCCGCCATCCGGCGCGTGGCGAGCCCGATCTACACGATCCTGGAAAACAAGTACTTCATGGACGCCTTCAACGAGCACGTGATCGCCGCCGGCGCGCGCCTGCTGGGCAAGGGCCTGTGGAAGGGTGGTGACCAGGGGATCATCGACGGTGCCGTCATCAACGGTTCGGCCAAGGCCGTGGGCGGTATCGCGGGCGTCGTGCGCCTGGTGCAGACCGGCTACCTCTACTGGTACGCGCTGGTCATGATCCTGGGCGTGTTCGGGCTGATGACGTGGCAGCTGTGGCCCCAGCTGACGAGCCTCTTCGGGCGTTGATAGGCAGGGCGGAGAATAACGATGGGATTGTTGAGTGTTGCCATCTGGCTGCCGGTCGTCGTGGGCGCCGTGCTGCTGGCATTGGGTCGGGATGAACAGGCGAACACGGTGCGCTGGCTGGCGCTGCTGGGTTCGATCGCGGGCTTCCTGGTCACGCTGCCGCTGATCACGGGCTTCGACAACGCGACGGCTGCGATGCAGTTCGTGGAGCGCGCGCCCTGGATCGAGCGTTTCAATGTCTTCTACCACCTGGGCCTGGACGGCATCTCGCTGTGGTTCGTGCCGCTGACCGCGTTCATCACGGTGATCGTGGTGATCGCGGGCTGGGAGGTCATCACCGAGCGCGTGAACCAGTACATGGGCGCGTTCCTGATCCTCTCGGGCCTGATGATCGGCGTGTTCGCGGCGCTGGACGGGCTGCTGTTCTACGTCTTCTTCGAGGCCACGCTGATCCCGATGTACATCATCATCGGCGTGTGGGGCGGCCCGCGCCGGGTGTACGCGGCCTTCAAGTTCTTCCTGTACACGCTGGCCGGCTCGCTGCTGATGCTCATCGCGCTGATCTACCTGTACTACAAGTCGGGTGGCAGCTTCAGCATCCTGGACTGGCACCAACTGCCGCTGCCGCTGTCGGCCCAGACACTGCTGTTCTTCGCCTTCTTCGCCGCCTTCTCGGTGAAGGTGCCGATGTGGCCGGTGCACACCTGGCTGCCCGACGCGCACGTCGAGGCGCCCACCGGCGGCTCGGTGGTGCTGGCGGCGATCATGCTGAAGCTGGGCGCCTACGGCTTCCTGCGCTTCTCCATGCCCATCGCCCCCGATGCGGCCCGCGAGTACGACTGGTTCATCATCGCGCTGAGCCTCACGGCGGTGATCTACATCGGCCTGGTGGCGCTGGTGCAGAACGACATGAAGAAGCTGGTGGCCTACTCGTCCATCGCGCACATGGGCTTCGTGACCCTGGGCTTCTTCATCTTCAACGAACTGGGCGTCTCCGGCGGCCTGGTGCAGATGATCAGCCACGGCTTCGTCTCGGGCGCGATGTTCCTGTGCATCGGCGTGCTCTACGACCGCGTGCACTCGCGTGAAATCGCGTCCTATGGTGGCGTGGTCAACACCATGCCCAAGTTCGCCGCCTTCGCGCTGCTGTTCTCCATGGCCAACTGCGGCCTGCCGGGCACCGGCGGCTTCGTGGGCGAGTGGATGGTGATCCTGGGCACGGTCAAGGCCAACTTCTGGCTGGGCCTGCTCGCCGCCACGGCGCTGATCTCGGGTGCCGCCTACACGCTGTGGATGTTCAAGCGCGTGTACTTCGGTGCCGTGACCAACGACGACGTGCGCACGCTCTCCGACATCAACGTGCGCGAGTTCGCGATGCTGGCCGTGCTGGCGATCGCCACGCTGTGGATGGGCCTGTATCCGAAGCCCTTCACCGATTCGATGCACGTGTCGGTGAACCAGCTGCTGGCCCACGTCGCGACGCCGAAGCTGGGCAACACCGCCCAGACGGAAAGCGCCCCCGCCACGGTGGCCGATGCCGCCAAGCCGAACTGAGCCGCACGGGAGTCTTCACAACATGAATCCGATGAACTGGCTGGTGGTCCAGCCTGAGATCGTGCTGCTGGTGATGGCCTGCGTGGTCGCGCTGGCGGACCTCTTCGTCAAGGACGAGCGACGCCGTCCGACCTTCTGGCTGTCGCAGCTGTCGCTGGCGGCGGTGGCCTTCATCCAGGTCGATCAGCTCGGCGCCATGATGCAGGCCGAGCAGCTGGGCAACGGCCTCACCAGCATGTACGGCATGCAGCAGATGGTGGTGGCCGACCCGATGGGCCGGCTGCTGTCGGTCTGCGCCACGCTGACCCTGATGGCAACGCTGGCCTACGCGCAGCCCTACATCGGCTCGCGCGACATGCTCAAGGGCGAGTTCTTCTCGCTGTCGATGCTGTCGCTGCTGGGCGTGCTGGTCATGCTCTCGGCCAACAACTTCCTGGTCGTCTACCTGGGCCTGGAGCTGATGACGCTGTCGCTGTACGCCCTGGTGGCGCTGCGCCGCGACCATGCCGTCTCCACCGAGGCGGCCATGAAGTACTTCGTGCTGGGCGCGCTGGCCAGCGGCTTCCTGCTCTATGGCATGTCCATGATGTACGGCGCCACCGGCACGCTGGAGATCGGCGGCGTGTTCGACGCCATCCAGACCGGCCGCCTCAACCGCGACGTGCTGACCTTCGGCCTGGTGTTCATCGTGGCCGGCCTGGCCTTCAAGCTCGGCGTGGTGCCCTTCCACATGTGGGTTCCCGACGTGTACCAGGGCGCTCCGACGGCCGTGACGCTGCTCATCGCCGGCGCTCCGAAGCTGGCCGCCTTCGGCATCACCATCCGCCTGCTGCACGAAGGCATGAACGGCCTGGCGCGCGACTGGCAGCAGATGCTGATCGTGCTGGCCGTGGCCTCGCTGGTGATCGGCAACCTGGCCGCCATCGCGCAGACCAACCTCAAGCGGCTGCTTGCGTACTCGACCATCGCGCAGCTGGGCTTCATGCTGCTGGGCCTGACGCCCACCGTCGTCGGCGGCAACACCGTCTCGGCGGCCAACGGCTACAGCTCCGCGCTGTTCTACCTGATCACCTACGTGCTCACCACGCTGGCGAGCTTCGGCATCATCATGCTGCTGGCACGCCAGGGCTTCGAGGCCGAGGAGATCAAGGACCTCGCGGGTCTGGGCAAGCGCAGTCCCTGGATGGCTGGCGTGATGCTGATCGTGATGTTCTCGCTGGCCGGGATCCCGCCGACGGTGGGCTTCTACGCCAAGCTCGCGGTGCTGCAGGCGCTGGTGACCACCGGCGAGGCGGCCTACATCACGCTGGCCGTGGTGGCGGTGGTGCTGTCGCTGATCGGCGCCTTCTACTACCTGCGCGTCGTGAAGGTCATGTACTTCGACGAGCCCGCCGAGAGCATGCAGATCTCCGGCCCCGCGGGTGCCCGTGCGCTGCTGGCCGTCAACGGTGCTGCCGTGCTGGTCCTGGGCCTGGTGCCCAGTGGCCTGATGGCCCTGTGCCGCGACGTCATCGTCAAGGCGCTGGCGACCTGAGGCCGCTGCCATGAACCACGGCGCCGAGGTCGCACTGGTGCTGCTTGCCGCCGTGGTCGGCGCCAACCTGCCGTTCTTCACGGAGCGGCTGCTGCTGGTGGGTCCGCGGCGTGCTCCCAAGGCCTTCGGCTGGCGGTTGCTGGAGCTGCTGCTCCTGGCACTGCTGACGCTGGGGCTGGGGCGCTTGCTGGAAGCCCGCATCGGCCAGATCTACCCGCAGGGCTGGGAGTTTTACGCCGCGCTGGGGTGTCTGTTCCTGACGCTCGCCTTCCCCGGCTTCGTTTGGCGTTACCTGAGGCGGCACCATGGCTGAAGACGATCACCTGCGCGAACACCAGCTCCAGTCGGAGCAGGTGTTCGAGGGCAACTTCCTGCGCGTGAGCCGCGACAAGGTGCGGCTGCCCGACGGCCACGAGACGGAGCGCGAGTTCATCCGCCACTCCGGGGCCTCGGTGGTGGTGCCGATGCTCGACGACGGGCGGCTGGTGCTGGTGCGCCAGTTCCGTTATCCGCTGCAGCGGGTAATTCTGGAATTCCCTGCCGGCAAGATCGACCCGGGCGAGCCGCCGCTGCACACCGCCGTGCGCGAGCTGACCGAGGAGACGGGTTACACCGGCGCGGAATGGGCCTACGCGGGCCCAATCCACAACGCGGCGGCTTACTCCGACGAGGTGATCCACCTCTACTTCGCCCGCGGCCTGCGCGAGGGTGAAGCTGCGCTGGACCACGGCGAGCACCTCGACGTGGTGCGCATGACCGAGGACGAGCTCGATGCACTGGCCGCGCGCGGCGAGCTCAGCGACGCCAAGACGCTCATCGGTTTGCTGTGGCTCACCAAGTGGCGGCAAAAGTTGTGGTCGCTGGCATGGCAGCCGGCGCCCGTGCTGGCCGAGGACGATAATTCCTCCCATGAAGGTGCTTGATCTGCGCTGTGACAACAGCCATGGCTTCGAGGGCTGGTTCGGCTCCGAGAAGGATTTCACCAGCCAGCTGGAGCGCGGTCTGGTGGAGTGTCCCCTGTGCGGCAGCAAGGCCGTGAACCGCCTGCCCAGCGCGCCGCGGCTCAACCTGTCCAACACCCGCGAATCCGTACCGCACACGGCCGAGCAGACCAATGTCCCTCGCCAGGCTCCCACGCCGGAAGCACAGCAGCTCCAGGCGCTGTGGATGAAGGCAGTGCGCCACGTGATGGCCAACACCGAGGACGTGGGCGAACGCTTCGCGGACGAAGCCCGCCGCATCCATTACGGCGATGCGCCCGACCGCAGCATCCGCGGCCAGGCCAGTGCCGACCAGGCAGCCGAGCTGGCGGAGGAGGGTATCGACGTGCTGCCGCTGCCCATCCCGAAGGCGCTCAAGGAGCCGATGCAGTAAGCGGCTGCTGTCTCACCGTTTCTCCGAACCCGGCCGCTGGCCGGGTTTTTTCATGCCGGCGCGCCGTTCCTACAGCACCCGTCCCGGGTTCAGCAGCGCCTGCGGATCGAGCGCCTGCTTGATGGAGCGCATCAGCCTCATGGCGGTGGGCGACTTGCGCTGCGCCAGCTCCTCGCGCTTGAGCGAGCCGATGCCGTGCTCGGCGGAAAAACTGCCGTCGAAGGACTGCACGGCATCGAACACGATGCGGTTCACCGCCGACTCGTGGTCGCGCAGGAAGGCTGCGCCATCGCCGCCCTCCGGCACCTGCACGTTGTAGTGAAGGTTGCCGTCGCCCAGGTGGCCGAAGTTGACGATGCGCACGCCGGGGAAGGCGGACTGCAGCGCCGCGTCCGCCTGTGCGCAGAAGGCCGGGATGCTGGAGACGGGCAGCGCGATGTCGTGCTTGATGTTGAGGCCCTCCTGCGCCTGGGCCAGCGAGATGGACTCGCGCACGTGCCACATGGCCTTGGACTGCGTCTGGCTCTGCGCCACCGCGGCGTCCTCGATCAGCCCGTCCTCCAGCGCCGTGGCCAGCAGCGCCTCGAAGCGTTCCTGCGCATGCGTCTCGCTTTCCTCGTCGCTTTGCTCCAGCAGCACCGTCCAGGTCGCGCCGGGCAGGGGCCGCGGCAGGTCGGGGAAGTGCTTGCCCACCAGGTCCAGCGCGAAGCGGCCCATCACTTCGAAGCCGGTGAGGCTGGCCCCCAGCTTCCGGCGCGCCGCCTTGAGCAGCGCCACCGTCTGCTCCATCGATGCGCAGGCAGCCAGCGCCGTGGTGACGGCTGCGGGCCGCGGAAAGAGCTTCAGCGTCGCGCCCGTGATGACGCCTAGCGTGCCTTCGCTGCCGATGAACAGGTCGCGCAGGTCGTAGCCGGTGTTGTCCTTGCGCAGCCCGGTCAGCCCGTCCCAGACCTCGCCTTGCGCCGTGACCACTTCCAGGCCTAGGCAGAGCTCGCGCGCGTTGCCGAAGCGCAGTACCTGGGTGCCGCCGGCATTGGTGGCGAGGTTGCCGCCGATGGTGGCGCTGCCCTCGGCTGCGAGGCTCAAGGGGAACAGCAACCCCTGCGCCTCGGCCGCCTCCTGCGCCGACTGCAGCACGCAGCCCGCGTCCACCGTGAGCGTGAGGTTGGCCGTGTCCAGCGCGCGCACGCGGTTCATGCGGCGCAGGCTCAGCACCAGCTGGCGTCCGCTGTCGTCCGGCACGCTGCCCACCACCAGGCCGGTGTTGCCGCCCTGGGGCACCACCGTCACGCCGTGCCGGGCGCACAGGCGCAGCACGGCTGCCACCTGAGCCGTGTCTGCCGGACGGGCTACTGCCAGCGCCTTGCCGCGCCAGCGCTTGCGCCAGTCCAGCTCGTAGCTGGAGAGGTCACCGTCGCACAGCACATGGTCGGCGCCGATGGCGGCGCGCAGCTCGTTCAGAAATTCCGCGCTCATGGCTTACTTCTTTCCTTCCGCGGGAGCAGGGGCGTGCTTGAGGCGCCAGCGCACGTGCGTGGCGCAGGCAACGAACAGCAGCAGGCACAGGATGACCTCGATGAGTGCAAGCCAGGCGCCCGGGGCTGGCTCGCTGGTGGCGCGCACCACGCCCTCGGCGAAGTAGATCCACACCAGCAGGCTGACCCAGCGGTAGGTGTACATGCGCCGCCGGAGCAGCCCCGCCAGCGGCACCACCAGCGGCAACACCTTCAGGGCCAGCGTGCCGCGCCCGGTAGGCGCCAGCCACAGCTCCCACGCCAGGCCCAGGACGATCAGCGCCACCAAGCAAGCCACGGCCAGGTTGCGCGTGCGGCGCACCATCGGCGGCAGCGTGTTGAAGGCAGGATCAATCGACATGTTTGGCATCATAGTGTTGATGAACACCCCCTCCGCCCGCTGGCGCGGCCGGTGCCTGGAGGCGTGGCGGGTGTTGCGCCACTGGCCTTGGCGCGACACGTTCCGCACGCTGCACCAGCGTTTCCGCGAAGACAAGCTCAGCCTTACCGCCAGCAGCCTGACCTTCACGACGCTGCTGGCGCTGGTGCCGCTGACCACCATGGCTTTCGCGCTGTTCTCGGCCTTCCCGGTGTTCGGCAGCTTCCAGTCGGCGCTGGAGCAGTACTTTTTGAAGTCGCTGGTGCCGGCCAACATCTCCCGCCAGGTGCTGGGGCAACTTACGCAGTTCGCGGCCAAGGCACGCAGCCTGAGCGGCCTGGGCTTGGTACTGCTGGGCGGTACGGCGGTAGCAACCATGCTCACCATTGACCGTGCGCTCAATGCCATCTGGGCGGTACGGCGCCCGCGGCCCATCGGCCAGCGCGTGCTGGTGTACTGGGCCGCGATCACGCTGGGCCCGCTGGTGCTGGGCGTGAGCCTGTCCGTCACCTCCTACGCGCTGTCGGCCTCGCAGGGCTGGGTGCACGCACCGCCGTGGGGGGTGAGCTTGCTGCTCAACGTCTTCGAGTTCGGGCTGCTCGTGACGAGCATGGCGGCGCTGTTCCACTACGTGCCCAACACGCAGGTGCGCTGGTCACACGCCTTCGCTGGCGCGCTGTTCGTGGCGCTGGGCTTCGAGCTGGCCAAGGACCTGATCGCCTGGTACTTCACCAAGGTGCCGACCTACTTGGCCATCTACGGCGCCTTCACCACGCTGCCGATCCTGCTGGTGTGGCTCTACGCGGGCTGGATGATCGTGCTGCTGGGCGCGCTGATCGCCGCCAGCGCCCAGAGCCTGGTGCAGGGCACCGCGCGGCTGCCCGGCGGGCCAGGCCAGCCGTTCACCCTGGCGCTGGCCCTGCTGCGGGTGCTGGTGGCGGCGCAACGCGAGGGCCGTCCCGGGCGCTCGCAGACGGCGCTGGCGCGCACGCTGGGCGTGGACCCGTTGCGCCTGGAACCGGTGGTGGAGACGCTGGTGGAGCTGGACTGGATCGGCCGCCTGGAGGAGGGCGGCGCGCAGCGCCTGGTGCTGCTGTGCGACCCGGGCCGCACGCCGGCGGCGCCGCTGATCGACCGGCTGCTGCTGGAGCCCAGCGTCGAGACCCAGGCCTTCAGGCTCCAGGCCGGCGTGGAAAGCGTGTCGCTGGAAGAGCTGCTGCGCTGAGCGCGCCGCCCCGCGCGCAAGATCCTTGCTGACACCAGGGCGGCATGCCGCTACGGTGCCATCAGCCGCAGCCGATGCCGCGAGGGAGCCGCCTATGAACGCCAGCGAGAAATTCATTGCCCATATCGGGCGCGAGCTGCAGGGCTTGCGCACGGCCGGCCTGTTCAAGCAGGAACGCGTGATCGCCGGCGCGCAGGGGCCGCGCGTCGTGCTCGCCGACGGGCGCGAGGTCATCAACCTGTGCGCCAATAACTACCTGGGCCTCAGCGCGCATCCGCGCGTGGTGCAGGCGGCGCAGCAGGCGCTGCAAAGCCACGGCTACGGCATGAGCTCGGTGCGCTTCATCTGCGGCACGCAGGACCAGCACAAGGCGCTGGAGGCGCGGCTGTCGCGCTTCCTCGGGACCGAGGACACCATCCTGTACGCGGCGGCCTTCGACGCCAACGGCGGGCTGTTCGAGCCGCTGTTCAGTGAGGAGGACGCCATCGTCAGCGACACGCTCAACCACGCCTCCGTCATTGACGGCATCCGGCTGTGCAAGGCGCGCCGCTACCGCTACGCCCATGACGACATGGCGGACCTGGAGCGCTGCCTGCGGCAGGCCCGCGCTGACGGCGCGCGCTTCGTGCTCGCCTTCACCGACGGCGTGTTCTCCATGGACGGCAGCGTGGCGCAACTCGACCGCATGCGCGCGCTGTGCGACGCCCACGGCGCGCTGCTGGGCATTGACGACAGCCACGCCACCGGCTTCGTCGGCCCCACCGGCCGCGGCACGCACGAGTACCGCGGGCTGCTGGTGGATGGGCGGGCGCGGGTGGACCTGATCACCGGTACGCTCGGCAAGGCCCTGGGTGGCGCCTCGGGCGGCTTCACCAGCGGGCCGCGCGAGGTGATCGAACTGCTGCGGCAGCGCTCGCGGCCTTACCTGTTCTCCAACTCGCTGGCGCCGGCGATCGTGGGCGCGTCGCTGGCCGTGCTGGATCTGCTGGAGGAAAGCGCCGGGCTGCGCGAGACGCTGATGGACAACGCGCGCTGGTTCCGCGCCGCCATGGCCGGGGCTGGCTTCGAGCTCAAGCCGGGCGAGCATCCGATCGTGCCGATCATGGTTTACGACGCACCCAAGGCCCAGGCGCTGGCGGCGCGGCTGCTGGAGCTGGGCGTGTACGTGGTGGGCTTCTTTTACCCGGTGGTGCCGCAGGGCCAGGCGCGCATCCGCGTGCAGCTCAGCGCCGCGCATGCGCGCGCCGACCTGGAGCAGGCCGTGGCGGCATTCCGGCAGGCCGGACGCGAGCTGGGTCTGGTGCGGTGACGGCGGGCCCCGCAGGGAGTGCCGGCATGGGTGAGGCTTTGAAAATCCTGGTGGTAGGGGCCAACGGCCAGATCGGCAGCGAGCTGGTCGAGGCACTGGTGCAGTGCCATGGGCGCGAGGCGGTGGTGTCGGCCGACCTGGCGCCCTCGGGCCGCGTGCCGGGCGTGGTGCACGAGGTGCTGGACGCCACCGACGCCGCCGCACTGGGCGAGGTCGCGCGCCGGCATGGCATCACGCAGCTCTACCTGCTGGCCGCGGCGCTGTCGGCGCGCGGTGAACAGCACCCGACCTGGGCCTGGGACCTGAACATGAAGAGCCTGCTCAACGTGCTGGAGCTGGCGCGCACGCTGCCGCTGCAGCGCGTGTTCTGGCCCAGCTCCATCGCCGCCTTCGGCGCCTCCACGCCCAAGAAGGCCACGCCGCAGCATACGGTGATGGAGCCCGACACCGTCTATGGCATCTCCAAGCTCGCGGGCGAGGGCTGGTGCGCCTGGTACCACCGCCGCCACGGCGTGGACGTGCGCAGCCTGCGCTATCCCGGCCTCATCAGCTGGAAGACGCCGCCCGGCGGCGGCACCACCGACTACGCCGTGGAGATCTTCCACGCCGCGCTGGCGGAGAACCGCTACACCTGCTTCCTGCGCGAGGACCAGGCGCTGCCGATGATGTTCATGCCCGACGCCATCCGCGCCACGCTGGAGCTGATGGCGGCACCGGCCGAGGCCATCCGCGAGCGCCGCAGCTACAACCTCGCCGGCATGAGCTTCACGCCGCGCCAGATCGCCGATGCGATCGCGCAGCGCCTGCCCGGCTTCACGCTGCGCTGCGAGCCCGATTTCCGCCAGGCGATCGCCCAGAGCTGGCCGGCCTCCATCGACGATACGCCCGCGCGCACCGACTGGGGCTGGCAGCCGCGCTACGACCTGCAAGCCATGGTGGACGCGATGCTCAAAGCGCTGCGGCGATGGTGATTGCGCGTAAGGGATTGCACTGGGCGCTGTGCTATGTTGGATGCAGTTCGATTTCTTTATTTCCTGGGGAATTTCATGAAGGTCAGCGACATCCTTCGCGTCAAGGGCAACACCCTCTTCACCGTCTCGCCGGACCAGTCCTTGGCGCAAGCGCTGGAAACCATGGCCGAGTACGACATCGGCTCGCTGGTCGTGGTGAGCTATGGCGACGTGGTGGGCATGCTGACTTTCCGCGAAGCCATCAAGGCCGTGGTGCGCACGGGCGGCAAGCTCGAAGACGCCACGGTGCGCAGCGTGATGGACGACTGCCCGCTGAGCTGCACGCCCGAGACGCCGATGGACGAGGTGCGGCGCATGATGCTGCAGCGCCATGCGCGCTACATGCCGGTGCTGGACAAGCGCACGCTCATGGGCGTGATCTCCTTCTACGACGTGGCCAAGGCCGTGGTGGACGCGCAGGATTTCGAGAACCGCATGCTCAAGGCCTACATCCGCGACTGGCCGGCCGAGGAAGAGGGCGCCGCCGCCGCGGCGCCGCTGCCCCCGGCTGCCTGATCGGCGGCTGCGCGGCTGTCACAATGCAGGGCCCGCGCGAGCGGGCCCTTTTTCTTTGTCCGACCGATTCACTTCGCAGCGCACCAGCATGTCCGGCAGCACCCTTGGCGAACTCTTCCGCGTCACCAACTTCGGCGAAAGCCACGGCCCGGCCATCGGCTGCGTGATCGACGGCTGCCCGCCGGGGCTCGCGCTCAGCGAGGCCGACATCCAGCCCGAGCTGGACCGCCGCCGCCCCGGCACCTCGCGCCACGTCACCCAGCGCAACGAAGCCGACGCGGTGGAGATCCTCTCCGGCGTGTACGAGGGCCAGACCACCGGGACGCCGATCTGCCTGCTGATCCGCAACACCGACCAGCGCAGCAAGGACTACGGCAACCTGCTCGACACCTTCCGCCCCGGCCATGCCGACTACGCCTACTGGCGCAAGTACGGCGTGCGCGACCCGCGCGGCGGCGGGCGTTCCTCGGCGCGGCTGACGGCGCCCACCGTGGCCGCTGGCGCGGTGGCCAAGAAGTGGCTGCAGCACAAGCACGGCATGCGCTTCATCGGCTGGATGTCGGCGCTGGGCGCGACCGAAATTCCCTTCGAGGGCTTCGAGCACATTCCCAACAACCCCTTCTTCGCCGCCAACGCCAGCCTCATTCCCGAGCTGGAGGCGCAGATGGACCAGTTGCGCCGCGACGGCGACTCCATCGGCGCGCGCATCAGCGTCATCGCGCAGGGTGTTCCGGCCGGGCTGGGCGAGCCGCTGTTCGACCGGCTCGATGCCGACATCGCCCACGCCATGATGGGCCTCAACGCCGTCAAGGGCGTGGAGATCGGCGACGGCTTTCGCAGCATCGCCCAGCGCGGCTCCGAGCATGGCGACGAGCTCACGCCCGAAGGTTTCACCAGCAACCATGCGGGCGGTGTGCTGGGCGGCGTGAGCACGGGGCAGGACCTGGTGGTGTCCCTCGCCATCAAGCCCACGAGCTCGATCCGCGTGCCGCGCGCCTCCATCGACCGCGCCGGCCATCTGGCCACGGTGCAGACCTTCGGCCGTCACGATCCCTGCGTGGGTATCCGCGCCACGCCCATTGCCGAGGCGCTGCTGGCGCTGGTGGTGATGGACCACGTGCTGCGCCACCGCGCCCAGTGCGGCGACGTGGAGTTGCCGCTGCCGCAGATTCCAGCATCCGCGCCGCGCTGAGCGCGCTGCCAAGGCGGGGTGCCGCGTCCACCGTGGCGGCCTCGTCCCCGAATAAAAAAACCGGCCCGCGAGGGCCGGTCTTGCTTGGGGGGCTGTTACTTCAGCGCTTCAGTGCTTCCGCGTGGCGTCGTTGAAAAGCGTGCGGCTGGCGTCGGCGAAGTGGCCGGACCAGTTCAGCCAGTCATTCCAGCCGTTGGCCGCCATCTGCGCCACCTGCCGGCTCGCTTCCTGCGCCGGCCACATCAGCGGGCTGGCGGCCATGGGGCTGAGCACATGCTCTACCTCGGCTTCGATCATCTCGGAGGAGCCACCGAGCGCAGTCTGCAGCCTGAAGAAGTTGAGCGCCGATTCCCAATAGGCACTCTGCAGCCTCACCAGGCCGTTGCCCGTGGCCTGCGCCACCTGCAGCCACTGGTCGGTGCCCAGCTCGGTGAGCCGGGTGGCGAAGCGCAGCAGGGCGTCGAAGTCGGCGCGGGCCAGGCCGGTCTGGACGGTGGCGAGGTCGCTGAGGTTGCGGGCCTCGCCAAGTTGCCCGTCGAGCTGCTGCAGGCCCTGCATCACCTGGCGGCTGAGCTCGGCCTGGGCCTCGCCCAGGTGCTGCATGCCGCTGAGCATCGCGTTGATGGCGGCCAGGTGCCAGCGCAGCTGTTCTCGGCCCATGCGTTCGCCCCAGCCGTTGATCACTTCGTCCAGTGTGGCATCGCTGGCGGCGCGGTCCTCGTTGGCGGAAGCCGAGACTTCGATGGCGGGAGTACCCAGGGGGGTGTTGATGGCTGCGCCGTGGGAATGTTCGAGCGTGGCGTCTGCGGCAGCAGCCAACGGGGCGCGCGGGCTGCGAGGGGAGGTGGCGCGTTGCGGGGAAGTCGACACGTGGTTCTCTCCTTCTGTTCCCTCTAGCGGGAGCCGGATCGGGCCGTGCTTCGGCCTGCCGGTACGGGGAGCCCGGACCATAAAGTGCGCGGTCGCGGCGAACAACCCAGGTTTTCCATCTGTAACGGCCGCTGTAACAAGTGCGCCTTGGGCGGTGACCGCTCGCTTACATCAGGAATCAGGTGCTGCCCCGGGTCACCAGGGTGCAGCCCACGTCGATGCTGCTGCGGGGCGTCGGCTCGCCCCGCATCAGCTGCAGCAGCATGGCGGCGGCTTGGCGTCCGATCTGCTCGCGCGGCGTGTGCACCGTGGTCAGTGGCGGCAGCATCTGGTCGCTGCCGGCGAGGTCGTTGAACCCGGCCACGGCCACGCGCTGCGGGACCGGCACGCCCAGGCGCAGCGCGGCCAGCAGTCCGCCCTGCGCCAGGTCGTCGTTGCAATAGAAGAGGGCATCGGCGTCCGGGCACTGGTGCAAGGCGCGCTCGAACAGCTCCGCGCCCAGGGCCATCGAGGAGCGGCGCGGATCCAGCACCTCCAGCGCCGGGTCATAGAGGCCCGCGCCGCGCAGCGCATCCTGGTAGCCCTGCAGCCGCTGCAGCGTGCGCGGGTCCAGCTGCGCGCCGACGAACATCACGCGCCGGCGTCCGCGCTCGATGAGGTGGCGCGTCATCGCGTAGCCCGCGGCCGCCTGCGAGAAGCCCACGCTGTGCACGCCCGGCGTGTCGGAGGTTTCCATCAGGTGCACGCAGGGCACGCCGGCCGACTCGATGAGCTCGCGGCTGCCCTCGGTGCGGTCGAAGCCCGTGAGCAGCAGGCCGGCCGGGCGGTGCGCCATGTAGCCGCGCAGCTGCTCCTCTTCCTCGGCCGGGTCGTAGTGCGTCACGCCGATCAGCATCTGGTAGCCCGCGGGCAGCAGCGTGGCGTGGACCGCCTCCAGCAGATCGACGAACACGGTATTGCTGAGCATGGGCACCAGCACCACCACCTGCGAGCTGCGTGCCGAGGCCAACGCGCGGGCGGCCGGGTCGGGTACGTAGCCCAGCTGCTGCGCCGCTTCTTGCACCCGCGCCACCAGCGCCGGGTCCACGCTGCGCTGGCCACGCAAGGCGCGCGAGGCGGTGATGGGGCTCACGCCGGCGGCCTGCGCCACTTCGTTCAGCGTGATGCGGCCCGTGGCCCGGCGTCTGATGGAACTCATCTCGGTAGTTGCCCTGTGTCGTGATGCTTGCGCTTGTTTTAGGATAGCGCTGTCCAAGCCTTGTTGCAAAGTGTTAAATTGCGTAGGGCGAAGGGTACATTGAGCAAGAGCGGGCGGACCTGATGGTCCGCTTTTTGTGTTGTGACGGGGTAGCGCTGTCCAGTGTCGTCCGCGTCGCTGTGGACCGTCATGCATCGGGAGTTGGCATGGATTCGATCGTGGTCATGGGCGTGGCGGGGTGCGGCAAGTCCAGCCTGGGCGCCGATCTGGCGCGCGCCCTGGGCCTGCCGCTGGTAGAGGGTGACGATTTCCACCCACCGGCCAACCAGCAAAAGATGCGGGACGGCGTACCGCTGACCGACGCGGACCGCGCCGGCTGGCTGGACGCGCTGGCCGGCGAGCTGGCTGCGGCGCCGGACGGCACGGTGCTGACCTGCTCCGCGCTCAAGCGGGCCTACCGCGACCGACTGCGCGCCGCCGCGCCGGGTCTGCGCTTCGTGCACCTGGTGCTGGGCCGGGAGGAGGCCCTGCGCCGCGTGGCCGCGCGCGCCTCGCATTTCTTTCCGTCCAGCCTCGTGGACAGCCAGCTTGCGACGCTGGAGTCGCCGGCTGGCGAGCCCGGCGTGGTCGAACTCGATGCAACGCTGCCGCCCGAGGTCCTGCGGGAGGAGGCGCTGCGTCAACTTGGTTCCTAAGGAAAACCCTAGGAAGCCCAAAAACTTGCACGTTGCTGTCATCCGGTTTGGGGATTGCTCCGTTGTGCGCTGACCGTCCCGATGGACGCCACGACGTATCAGCCATGACGAAGCACGCCGCCCACAACCGTCCCGCCGAGCGCAAGCCTGCCGACCCGCTGTTCGAAGGAACCGACAGTGCCGACAAGGGCCGCAAGTTCGAGCCCTTCTACATCGCTCCGCTGGGACACGACCGGCGCGTCGGCGGCCGTGCCCGCCGCTTCGACCAAAAGCGTTGACAGATCCTTACCGGCGGCTGTCGTCTCACGGCTGCCGGTCTGAGCCAACGCAAGGCGCCTGCTGTGGCGCCGCGCGATGCTGGTCCTGCCAGGCGTTAGGTGGCCGCGCTCGCGGCCCGCGCCGTGCGAAGGAGACACCATGCAAGCTGCGCCTCACACGGGCTTCACGCCCCTGGACCCTGGCCGCGTCAACACCATGGACCCGGTCGAGCTGCGCTACTGGTGCGACCAGCTCCATTGCAGCGAGGATGAGCTGAAGGAAACCGTCGACCGCGTGGGCGAGCACGTGGCCGCGGTGCGCGAGGCGCTGGAACAGCGCCTGCCGCGGCACTAGCCGCTCTTCCCGCGGGCCGCTGCCTCGCGCAGCGCTCAGGCTCGCGGGCCGCGCCTCACAAAGCGAGGGCTCTTCGCTGCCCGCGCGGCTGTGCGCGAGCCCAGCCGCTGGTGGCGGCTCAGCACTCGACGATGTTGACCGCCAGCCCGCCGCGGGCGGTTTCCTTGTACTTGGTGAGCATGTCGGCACCCGTCTCGCGCATGGTCTTGATGACCTTGTCCAGGCTGACGTGGTGCGTGCCGTCGCCGCGCAGCGCCATGCGCGCGGCGTTGATGGCCTTGACCGAGGCGATGGCGTTGCGCTCGATGCACGGGATCTGCACCAGCCCGCCCACCGGATCGCAAGTCAGGCCCAGGTGGTGCTCCATCGCGATCTCGGCGGCGTTCTCCACCTGCGCCGGGCTGCCGCCCGTGACCGCGCACAGCGCGCCCGCAGCCATCGAGCAGGCCACGCCCACCTCGCCCTGGCAGCCGACTTCGGCGCCGGAGATGCTGGCGTTCTCCTTGTAGAGGATGCCGATGGCCCCGGCCGTGAGCAGGAAGTCCACCACGCCCTCGTCCGTGGAGCCCGGCACGAAGCGCCGGTAGTAGTGCAGCACCGCCGGCACGATGCCGGCCGCGCCGTTGGTGGGCGCCGTCACCACGCGCCCGCCGGCGGCGTTTTCCTCGTTGACCGCCAGGGCGAACAGGTTCACCCAGTCGATCACCGCCAGCGGGTCCTGCGGACCCGGCGTCGCCGCCTGTGCCGTGAGCTGGCGCCAGAGTTCCGGCGCGCGCCGCCGCACCTTGAAGCCGCCGGGCAGCACGCCCTCGGTGCGGCAGCCGCGCGCCACGCACTGCTGCATCACGCTCCAGATGTGCAGCAGCCCGGCGTCGATGTCCGCATCGGCGCGCCAGTGGCGCTCGTTGCGCCGCATCAGCTCGGCAATGGAGGTCTTTTCCCGCTCGCACAGCGCCAGCAGCTCCGCGCCGCTGTGGAAGGGATACGGCAACACCGTGGTGTCCGGCGCGACGGCGCGGTGCCGGCTGCCATCGGCCGCCACCTCCTCGCTGACCACGAAGCCGCCGCCCACCGAGTAGTACGTGCGCTCGGCGAGTACCTCGCCGGCCGCGTCCAGTGCCCGCAGCGTCATGCCGTTGGCGTGGAAGGGCAGCGTCTCGGTGCGGTGGAAGCGCAGGTCCGTGGCGGCGAGTTGCACCGGGTGGCTGCCGCCCAGCGGCAGCCGCTCGTCCTCGCGGAAGCGCTGCAGCAGGCTCGGCACGGCATCCACGTCCACCGTCTCCGGGTCGTGGCCGGCCAGGCCCAGCAGCACCGCCTTGTCGCTGCCGTGGCCCTTGCCGGTGGCGCCCAGCGATCCGTAGAGGTCGCACTGCACGCGTGCCGTGCGCGGAAGTGTCCCCTCGTGGCGCAGCCGCTCGGCGAACAGCCGCGCCGCGCGCATCGGCCCCACGGTGTGGGAACTGCTGGGGCCGATGCCCACGCGGAACAGATCGAAGACCGACACCGCCATGAGATCACTCCTTCAGGCGCTGCCGGCCGCGCGGCGTTTCAGTCCTCGTAGGACGCCGTGGGCGGGCAGGTGCAGAACAGGTTGCGGTCGCCGTGCACGTTGTCCACGCGCCCGACCGGCGGCCAGTACTTCTGGCGCCGCAGCGCGGCCACCGGATAGGCGGCCTGCTCGCGGCTGTAGGCGTGAGGCCACTCGGACTTGAGCAGCATCTCGGCCGTGTGCGGCGCGTTCTTCAGCGGGTTGTCCTCGCGCGGCCAGGCGCCGGACTCGACCTGCGCGATCTCCTCGCGGATGGCGATCATCGCGTCGCAGAAGCGGTCCAGCTCCACCAGCGGCTCGCTCTCGGTGGGCTCCACCATCAGCGTGCCGGCCACGGGGAAGGACAGCGTGGGCGCATGGAAGCCGTAGTCGATCAGCCGCTTGGCCACGTCCTCGGCCGTCACGCCGGAGCTGTCCTTGAGCGGACGCAGGTCCAGGATGCACTCGTGCGCCACGCCGCCGCCCTGGATGCCTTCGATCTCGCCGCTGAAGTGGATGTCGTAGTGCGCCGACAGCCGTGCCGCCACGTAGTTGGCCGACAGGATCGCCGTCTCGGTGGCGGCCGTGAGGCCGTCGGTGCCCATCATGCGGATGTACATCCAGCTGATGGGCAGCACCGCCGCGTTGCCCAGCGGCGCGGCCGACACCGGGCCCACGCCGCCCTGCGTTTCCGCGCCGCCCGGCCGGCCGGGCAGGAAGGGCACCAGGTCCTCCACCACGCACACCGGGCCGACGCCGGGGCCGCCGCCGCCGTGCGGAATGCAGAAGGTTTTGTGAAGGTTCAGGTGGCTCACGTCGCCGCCGAACTCGCCCGGCGCCGCCAGGCCCACCAGCGCGTTCATGTTGGCGCCGTCCACGTACACCCGGCCGCCGTGCTCGTGCACCAGGGCGCACAGCTCCTTCACGTGCGGATCGAACACGCCGTAGGTGGAGGGGTAGGTGATCATGATCGCGGCCAGCTTGGCCGAGTGCTGCTCGCACTTGGCGCGCAGGTCCGCCAGGTCCACGTTGCCCATGGCGTCGCACTTCACCACCACCACCTTCAGGTTCGCCATACCGGCGCTGGCCGGGTTGGTGCCGTGGGCGGACTCGGGGATCAGGCACACGTCGCGGTGGCCCTGGCCGCGCGAGGCATGCCAGGCCTGGATCGCCAGCAGGCCGGCGTACTCGCCCTGCGAGCCGGCATTGGGCTGCAGGCTGATGCCGGCGTAGCCCGTGGCTTGGCACAGCCAGGCGCGCAGTTGCTCGTCCAGCAGCCGATAGCCCTCCAGCTGGTCCGCCGGTGCGAAGGGGTGCACATGCGCGAAGCCCGGCCAGGTGATGGGGATCATCTCGCTGGTGGCGTTGAGCTTCATGGTGCAGGAACCCAGCGGGATCATCGTGCGGTCCAGCGCCAGATCCTTGTCCGACAGGCCACGCAGGTAGCGCAGCATCTCGGTCTCGCTGTGGTGGGTGTTGAACACCGGGTGCGTCAGGAAGGCGCTCTCGCGCGCCAGCGCCGCGGGCAGCAGCGGGGCGCTGCGCTCCAGGTCGGTGAAGGTCGGCACGGCCTGCTCGCCGGCGAACACCTTCCACAGCGCCTGCAGCTCCTCGCGCGTGGTGGTTTCGTCCAGCGTGATGCCCAGCGAGTCGGCGTCGGCGCGGCGCAGGTTCATGCCGGCGGCTTCCGCGGCGGCCAGCAGGCCGGCGGTGCGCTCGCCGGTGAGCACGTGCAGCGTGTCGAAGGCTTCCTCGTGCGCCAGCGTCCAGCCCAGCTGCTTCAGGCCGGCGGCCAGGATCGCGGTGTACGCCGCCACGCGGCGGGCGATGCGCTTGAGGCCCTCGGGGCCGTGGTAGACGGCGTACATGCTCGCCACCACCGCCGGCAGCACCTGCGCGGTGCAAATGTTGGAAGTGGCTTTCTCGCGGCGGATGTGCTGCTCGCGCGTCTGCAGCGCCAGGCGCAGCGCCGGCGCGCCCTGCGAGTCCACGCTCACGCCCACCAGTCGGCCGGGCATGGAGCGCTTGGCCGCGTCGCGGGTGGCCATGTAGGCGGCGTGCGGGCCGCCGCAGCCCATGGGCATGCCGAAGCGCTGCGTGCTGCCCACGGCGATGTCCGCGCCCAGCTCGCCCGGCGCCTTCAGCAGCGTCAGCGCCAGCAGGTCGGCGGCGACGATCACCTGGCCGCCCCGCGCGTGCACGGCATCGGCCAGCGGTTTCAGGTCGCGCACGCGGCCGGTGACGCCCGGGTACTGGAACAGCGCGGCGAAGCAGTCGTGCTCGCCGGCGGACTCGGCCGGGCCGATGACGATCTCGATGCCCAGCGGCCGCGCGCGGGTGCGCATCACCTGCAGCGTCTGCGGCAGCACGTCGTCGGCGACGAAGCAGCGCGTGCTCTTGCTCTTGCCCACGCGCATGGCCAGGGTCATGGCCTCGGCGGCGGCAGTGGCCTCATCGAGCATGGACGCATTCGCGATGTCCATGCCCGTGAGGTCCGTGAGCATGGTCTGGAAATTCAGCAGCGCCTCCATGCGGCCCTGCGAAATCTCGGCCTGGTAGGGCGTGTAGGCGGTGTACCAGGCGGGGTTCTCCAGCACGTTGCGCAGGATGACTGTCGGGGTCAGCGTGCCGTGGTAGCCCTGGCCGATGAAGCTTTTCAGCACGCGGTTGCGCAAGGCGATTTCGCGCAGTTCCAGCAGCGCCTGGGCCTCGGTGGCCGGCGCGGGCAGCGCCATCGGCTTGCCGCGCGCGATGTTGCGCGGCATCACCGCTTCCACCAGCGCGCGGCGCGAGGCGGCGCCGATGGCCGACAGCATCTGCGCCTGTTCATGCGGCTCCGGGCCGATGTGGCGGGAAACGAATTCGGACCTGTTTTCGAGTTCGGCCAGCGACGGGAAGGATTCAGGCATGGTGAGGAGGCGGCAAGAGAGGGTGTGCGGCGCAGGCCAGGAGCGCCTGCCGGAGACTTGGAGGACTTGAGAGGGGCGCGGCAATCGACTTGCCGCGCCGGCGGCACGGGCGCTCGCGGCCCGTGCCGGGAGGGATCAGGATTCGGACTTCAGCAGCACGTCGTAGGCTGGGCCGTCCATGAGCTCGTCGAACTCGGCCATGTTGGTGATGCGCACCTTGAAGAACCAGCCTTCGCCCATCGGGTCGGAGTTGGCCAGGTCGGGCTGGTCGCGCAGCGCCTCGTTGACCTCCACCACCTCGCCGCTGACGGGCATGTAGATGTCGGCGGCGGCCTTGACGGACTCCACCACGCCTGCCACCTCGCCCTTGGCGTAGGTCTTGCCGACCTCGGGCAGATCGACGAACACCACGTCGCCCAGCGCGTCCTGCGCGTGCTGCGTGATCCCGACCACGGCGGCGTCGTGGTCCTCGATGTTGATCCACTCGTGTTCGGGCGTGTACTTGGTGGTCATGGGCAGGTCTCCTGGGCGGACGGCGCGCTGCGGGCGCCGGGTTGAGAAACGAAGAGGATGTTGCGGGACGGGCGCCAGCGGCGGGTGCCGCGGCCGGCGCCGCGCGGCAATCGTCAGCCGCGGTGGTAGCGGTGGGGCGTGAAGGGCATGGCCACCACGCGCATGGGCTGCGGCTTCAGGCGCACTTCGGCGCTGAGGTCCGCGCCCGGCACGGCATGCGCCGTGTCCACGTAGCCCATGGCGATGGGCTTGGCGAGCTGCGGCGACATCGTGCCGCTGGTGACCTTGCCCACGCGCTGGCCCTGCGCGTCCAGCACCGGCGCGCCCTCGCGCACCGGGGCGCGTTCCAGGCCGAGCAGGCCCACGCGCTTGCGCGGCGCGCCGTTGGCCAGCTGGGCCTCGATGGCCGCGCTGCCCGGGTAGCCGCCGGCACGCGCGCCGCCCGGACGGCGCACCTTCTGGATGGCCCAGGTCAGCGCCGCTTCCACGGGCGTGGTGTCCTCGTCGATGTCGTGGCCGTAGAGGCACAGGCCCGCTTCCAGGCGCAGCGTGTCGCGCGCGCCCAGGCCGGCGGGCTTCACTTCGGGCAACGCCAGCAGCGCCTTGGCCAGGGCCTCGGCGGCCTCGGCCGGCACGGAGATCTCGAAACCGTCCTCGCCGGTGTAGCCGCTGCGGCTCACGAAGCACTCGGCGCCGGCCAGCGTGAAGGTGCCGGTGCCCATGAAGGTCAGTGCCGCCACACCGGCGTCCAGTTGCGCCAGCGCCTGCACCGCCAGCGGGCCCTGCAGCGCCAGCAGCGCGCGCTCGGGCATGGAGATCACTTGGCAGCGGTGGCCGATCTGGGTACGCAGCAGCTGCAGGTCGTGATCCTTGCGGCTGGCGTTGACGACCATGAACAGGTCGTCCGGACGGCGCGCGACCATCAGGTCGTCCAGGATGCCGCCGGCGGTATTGGTGAAGAAGCCGTAGCGCTGCTTGCCCACGGGCAGGTCCGCCACGTCCACCGGCACCAGCGACTCCAGCGCCAGCGCCGCGTCCTGGCCCACCAGGCGCACCTGGCCCATGTGCGAAACGTCGAAGAGGGCCGCCGCCTCGCGGCAGTGTCGGTGCTCAGCCAGGATGCCACCGGGGTAGCTCACCGGCATTTCGTAGCCGGCGAAGGGCACCATGCGCGCGCCCAATTCCAGGTGCAGCGCGTGCAGCGGCGTGCGCTGCAGGGCAGGGGTGGATGAGGCGTCGGCGGGCGAGGAGGCGGTCGGAGCGGTCATGGCAGGTCTCCCAAGGGCGGGCGGCCACCGGTGAAGGTGGGCTGTGTGCCCCCGCTGTCCGCTTTACCTGAGAGATTGGCGAGGGCCCCTGACTTGAGGATGCCACTGCGCTTGCCCCTTCGGTGGACTGCAAAACCCGTGACGGGCGCAGTCTCTCTCCAGTGAGGTGACGTCCTTGGAAGGACGCTTGCCAGTCCTTTTGCCTGAGCGTTCGGAGCCGGGCCCCTGCGCCTTCGGCGGCCCCACGTTCAAGGGGCTCTCTCCTGGCGGGCGGCAGTGTAACAGCCGCGCCCCGGGCTTCAGCCCGGTCCCACCCGGGATGTCGCAAAAGCAACAGCAGCCGTCGCTGCGGGGCAAGTCCTTCCGTACGGAAGCCGTTGGCCGACGGCCGTCGGCGCCGAGCTCACATGCCGGCGTAGTTCGGTCCGCCGCCGCCCTCGGGCGTGACCCAGACGATGTTCTGCGTCGGGTCCTTGATGTCGCAGGTCTTGCAGTGCACGCAGTTCTGCGCGTTGATCTGCAGTCGCTCGCCGCCGCCCTCGGCCGGCACGAACTCGTACACGCCCGCGGGGCAGTAGCGGCTCTCCGGCCCGGCGAACTTGGCCAGGTTGATGCGCACCGGCACGGTCGGGTCCTTGAGCGTGAGGTGCGCCGGCTGGTTCTCCTCGTGGTTGGTGTTGCTGATGAACACCGAGGACAGCCGGTCGAAGCTCAGCACGCCGTCGGGCTTGGGGTAGTCGATGCGCGGGAACTCCGAGGCCGGGCGCAGGTTGACGTGGTCGGGCAGCTTGCGCTCCACGGTCCACGGCGGGTTTTTCATGCCCAGCCGCGGCAGCAGCCACTGCTCGATGCCGGTCATGAGCGTGGCCGTGGAACGGCCCTTCTTGAACCACTGCTTGAAGTTCTTGGCCTGCTGCAGCTCGGCGAACAGCCAGCTCTTCTCGAAGCCTTCCGGATAGGCCGCGAGCTCGTCGCCGCTGCGCCCGGCTTGCAGCGCTTCGAATGCGGCCTCGGCACACAGCATCCCGCTCTTGATCGCGGCGTGGCTGCCCTTGATGCGGCTGGCGTTCAGATACCCGGCGTCGCAGCCCACCAGCGCGCCGCCGGGGAACACCGTCTTGGGCAGGCTCAGCAGCCCGCCGGCGGTGATGGCGCGCGCGCCGTAGCTGATACGCCGCCCGCCCTCCAGGTGCTGGCGCACGGCCGGGTGCGTCTTGAAGCGCTGGAACTCCTCGAAAGGCGACAGCCAGGGGTTCTGGTAGTCCAGCCCGACCACGAAGCCGATGGCGATTTTGTTGTCCG